>VFQN01001090.1_pt1 | contig 47488 bp, 77 predicted proteins | sample 3512371 | NCBI WGS metagenome assembly VFQN01 (sample SAMN10412370, study PRJNA504923) | tailings metagenome | isolation source: Replicate 2 from Balatoc abandoned mine | place: Philippines: Itogon, Benguet | collected 2017-08-28
TGCGGGCGGTGCAGACGTGGCTGTGCAAGGTGCCGGCGCTGCGCTGGCTGGTGGAGCACGGCGCGCCGGTGGGGCCGCTGCGGCGCATGCACAAGGCCGTGAAGCAGCGGGTGCGGCTGGGGGACCTGAGCGACGAGGAAGCGCGGTGGCTGCGGGGCGTGGCGTTGGAGGCGGACATTGTCGCAGCCGTGGCAGGAAGGGCTGATAGTGAATAGTGTCGGGGGGCGTTGCGTGGCGGGCAGCATTGCAAGTGCGTGAGGTGGAGTGGATGGGGGAGAGCTTGCCTGGCTGGGGGTCGGCTGCTTTGTAGGGTTCGACTTGTTGCAAAAGAGTGCCCTTTCTGTTGGCATCAGCTTTGCAGACCTGCTGTTGCAGCAACAAGGTGGTGTGCTGCGCTATTGAGCAGCAGCAGCCGGGGCGCTGAGCAGACTGCGATGCAATGGCAGCCGCAGGCGAGGACGGGTGCGAGGCCCTGCTAGAGCTGCTGCTTCAGCAGTCGGCGGGCTGCCTCGTGGCAGGCGGGAGAGGCCTGGAGAGGCCGCTCGCTGTACGTGACTGCTGCAAACAACGGTTAACCGGGCCACCTTGGCCGCCTTGATGCAGCTGGGCGTGCCGTGGGGTGCAGTGGGCGTGGTACAGGCGGTGCAAAAGAAGCACGGCAGGCTGGATGCGGTGTGCTGCCTGGTGGAGCAGGGTGCGCCGGTGGGCTACGCGAAGCAGGTAGTGCGGAGGATGATACGGAGATGGCCTGTGCAGCTTGGTGGAAGGGCCATGGGGAGCAGGTAGCAGGGAAGCAGCTGCTCCGGCGGCTTGGGAGGACTGAGGCAGGGACCCGTAGTTTGCGGCTGTGGCCCCCGGGCGTGGGGACAGTTGGTTGGGTTGGCGCGTGCTACTTTGCTGCAGCGTGCAGGGCGGATGCCGGCTCATAAGCCTCAGCAAGGCACTGCAGGCCAGCAGCAACGGGAGCTAGGCAACGATTAGAGCTAGTCAGGGCGAATCTGTCCCGTGGATCTGTCCCGTGTGGCGACGTATGCGAGGCAAGTGCCAGGGGACTGTGCCCTGTTGCGATAGCGCACAGATCTGGCGGCCGTCAAGCGCTATGCAAACAATCTTGTTGATTTGTTTCATGTGCTTCATTTTGCCAACTGAAAAGCTCGGTCGCGGTAGTCCGCGCCTGCAACAGCCGGATGCGCGCAAGGCCTTCTCCTGGTGGCATCTTTTCCTCAGCAATTGCATGACGTGATCTTTAATCTCAACCTGTCCTCGCGATGCACCTGTGATGCTCAACGAGACAACGACCACTTGCCCACTTGCCCACTCCGGGACATCGTTACGGCAATTCAAGTTTCGACTACCCAACTAAGAAACTCTTCAGTCATGGCGGATGTGGAGATAAGGGACCATCCGCTGTTTGGTCGCTGCGCCTTCGCGTGCAGGGCTTTCGCGCCCGGCGAGGTGGTCATACGCGAGGAGCCGCTGCTTGTAACCGCAAATCCTAACAGCCAGCGAACGGCCAAGCATGAACTGTGCCTCCAGCTTTTGCTGCAGGAAGGCGGCCTCGTGCCAGGCCTAGCCGACATCCTTCCCTTCCAGCTTAGTCACTTCCTTGCCTGGTCTGACGCATCCTCAGAGGTGCAGCGGAAGGTACTGAGCAGCTTGTTGCACACAGCGGAATGCAAGGACAGCACCCATGTGAAGGTCTGCGCGGTGGCTGCGGGCTGCATTGCCGACCGGGTGCTGCCCCGCGTGCCTGGGCTGCTGCCGCCTGACGTGTGCCCTCCGGGGGCGGCCAGGGAGCAGCAGCGGGCGGCGGTGGAGAGGGTGCTCCTAGCATGGGAGCTGAACGCACACCCTGTTGGGAACAGGTGCGGCACGGCAGGCCTTCCTCTATCTCTTCACGCGGCGGGAGTACCATGTGTCCTTTCCACCACTTGCCATGTCACTCAAGGCAAATGCTTCAGTAAGTGAAGCAGGTGATTGAGTGTGTCCTACTCGAAACAGTTTTGGCCATCACCCTCATGCTCACTGCAGGAACGCCCTCTTTGAGCTGGGCAGCAAGTTACCCCACACGTGTGGGGCACCCAACACACAGTACCAGTCGTGCGGCGCCCAGGGTTACCACGTGGCCATGACCCACATCGCGCCAGGAGAGCTGCTGACCACCACCTACATAAAAGCCCTTGACGCGCTCATGCCCACTCCCATGCGGTAGGTACCGGTACTTGGGGCGGCTTTGGGGTGGCTTGAGGGTAACAGGTATTAGGGAAGCAGGGGAAGCCGAAAGGTGTTTCATCGGCTTGAGCTGAAGGACTGTAGCTCCAACCGTGTTTGACGCCAAGTGACGCCTCGTGATACGCATGCCGCCCATGGCCTTCGCCCGCCCGCAGTCGCCGCCTCCTGCTCCGCACGTTCGCCTTCCGCTGCCGCTGCGAGCGCTGCGAGTCAGCACGGGACGACACTCGAGACCTCCCCTGCCCGCGGTGCGTGCCGCGGGCCGAGGACGGCAGGCTGCCCACGGAGGTGGCCACAGGGGCTGCATCGCCATCAAGTGTATTAACATTCCGTGCTGCTGCAGCTACCACAGACGGCAGCGCCAGCGGCCCACCTGGCAGCTGCCAAGCAGGCACCCGCAGCACCGCAAGACTAGGACCAACAGCCCCCGCCTTCCAGTGCAGCGCCTGTGGCCTCACCGTGTCTTGCAACGACAGCGCGGCCCTCTTCAGCCCCCTCACCAGCACAGACGCGGCCGTGGTTGGTGTACGCGGTCGCGGCGTCACCCAGCCCCTGAACCTGGACGGCATGGCAGACCTGGAGGGCGCCCTGTGCGATGCTGCATGGCGGTGCTGGGATGCCGGAAAGTACGAGTGGGGCAAGGCGTGCGACCTGGTGACGGCGGCCGGCAGGTGGCTGGGGCCGGGCCATTGGGCCGCGACAATCACCCGGCTAGTACGCGTGGGTACGTACACGCGGCGCATGAGGGTTAAAGGCATGGGCCGGGGGCAGACACGCTGCAGGTGCTCGCAGCGGTTGGCATTATCCTTCTCCTGCACCAACTGTTTTGTCCGCGGGTGTTTGGCACTCGTGCTGTAGGGTAGGTGGTGCAGCCTGCCAGGAAAACACGATACATCTGGCGATCTGCCCAAAAATGCCTGCTCTGGATGGAAGCCTGCAAAGTTCATACTGGTATCGCTTATACTGGAAGTGCATGGCCTGACAGCAACACGGGACATGTGTCCATTTGGACGCCTTCCATACAGAGGCGGCCATCAAAGAGCTCAATCAGCGCGTGGCGCCCTCATTGAGGGTGGGCGCGCACATGGACTTCGCGCGGCTGACGGAGCTTATGGACGTGCTGGAGGGCGACTGGCGGCACGTGTGGCGGTGGCTGCACGGCCGCACCTCCCTGCAGCAGCTGCACCCGGCCTACCCGGTCTACCAGGTGGGTTGAGGGTTGGAGCAGCTGCAGGCGGCCCTTGCCGCGTATTTACTTAGTGACATACATTGTAAACAAGACCACGTTGCCATAAACATAATATTGTTTGTTTCGACCTTGACACGTTGTGCATGCCCTTACAGCTGTCACCTGCGCGCACACTGCAGGTCATTGCCCACCGGCATCCAAAAACGTTTGCTGTCATCATGAACTGCTTGCAGCCTACACAGCGCGCACTGTTTGCTGTGTGGACTCACTGAACCGTACCTGCATGTTATGTCCCTCACTGCCTGTTGTCCTCCAGAGGCTGCTGACGGACGCGAGGGCGCTGGCGGTTTACGGGGATGGGCTGGACACGGCTGCGGCCAGGGCCCTGGTGCCGGGACCCGCCGCGGGCGATGCGGCGGCTCGGGCCCGGCGCATGGCGGGGGTGCTGCTGGGCTGGGTGGAGCCCGTCATGCGGCAGCACCCGAGGTGGGTGCCGTCCATGGAGTGTATAAAAATGGGCTGCGTCTGGGGGCCAAGCACGGGCGTGTGCTGTGAGTTGCGTGCACTCCATGGGTAGAGCGCGTCATGCGGCAGCACCTGAGGTGGGTACCGTACTTGCAGTGTATTAAGGGGCGCCATGGACACGGCTTTCGCTTGGACTGGCCCAAACACACGGGTGCGATGCTGTTTGTTCCCGTGCCCGGAGTGCATGCCGTCATAGGGCGGCACCTCCGGTGTGCATAAGGTACCGGGCCTCGGGGACATGCGTGTGTTACGGGTTGTCCACACCCCATGGGTGGAGCCTGTCATGCGGCGGCCCCTCCAACATGTGCAGCGTGCGGGTGCGAAAAAAACATACAATACACTGTGGACGCGGTGGCACCTCAGGTGTGCTGTTTGGGCTGAGGCGTACGGGCACAAGGTCACGCGTCGACTATCTGGTATGGTGAACATTGTTGTTCGCCAGTCCCGCGGCCGAAGGCGTGAAGGACGCCGTACACAGACAAGTTGAGTGGACTAGCTTCGTCGTTGGTCTTGATCCACTCCTGCCGTGGTGTACCTGCTGTGCCTTTGTGCTGTAACACCAACTCAGGGTGTGGATGACGCCGTCTGGTCACCCCATGATGGAGCTGGAGGTGGAGCTGCGGCGCCGGCTGGGCATGCCGGCACCCCAGGGAGGGACGCCCTGAGGCCCGAGCTGGGCGGCAGCGGAGGCGGCAGCGATGTTGGACATAGGATGACATGTGCCTTGCAGGCAGACCGGATGGTTCTACCTCGTTGTAGCTTACATGCTTGGCGTGCGGGCAGCGGATGCTGCATGGGCAACCCCGAGCCAGACCGAGCTGGCAAGGGCGCCGCGTGCTTGCATCTGTCCCTGGTGCGCGGCTGCAATGCCGGAGCATGCAGGGTGAATGCCTGCTTATGGGCCTCAGCAAGGCACTGCTGGCCAGGAGCAGCAAGGACTAGGCATTAGATACCGGTAGAGCTAAGTGGCTTGATGCCCACATACCTATGGAGAAGCGGAGCTGTGTCGGTGTTGGTTGGTGCTGGTGCTGGTGGTGGAGCAAGAACTGGTGCGCAAAGCACCTGGCTTTCCTGTGCCTGTGTCGTTACATTGCCCAGACGGATTTGATTTCAAAGTACCGCCATGCCATATTAATGGTAGCAGGCCGCTGATGGTTTTGGGCAGCAGGGCGTGCAGGGCTAGGACAGACAAGGAGGTGTTTGGTAGGTATAGGCGCGTATGCGTCAGGTCGAAAAAGCATTGCTTGGTTTTACGTGGTAAACCAGCAGGGCACTAGTACAGCTGCGGCCATGTGACATACGCATGGTCACCAGCAGGAAGGGCAGACTCCGTCCCCTGCGCACTGTAGCCTCAGCGAGTATGCACATGGTAATCGCCGGTAGGGTCCGGTGCAGCTCAATTCCCTAGAGTCGAGTAAGCTATGATTGCTTTGCGAGAACATTGCAAAGACGGGACGCCAGGCATGGTTTGTATGCCTCGCTCTCTTCGCTCAGGAAGTAAGCTAGGGGAAGTGCCAGGGGAGAACTTTGCCCTCAGAAACGTTGAGATGCATGCTGCATGCTGCATGGGATTGGTAACGGTAGATTGGTCTGTACGCACAGACATTTGAGGTTAATGACCAAGCCAGGACTGGCCACGTGACAGGGACAACGTATCTAGTTTGAACACCAAAGCCTTCCATACGGATCAAAGGCAGTGGGTTTGGGCTTTGGTGGTGCTGGTGCTTGCCTGTGCTGGTTGGGCCTTGGACTCCCGCTGGCCTGTCCCTTCCCGTCTCCTTACCTGTAAACCTTTCCACAGAAAAAAAAAGGCAAGGAAAGATTCCGTTGGACGAGGTTGATCCAAGCCCTTGTTGCGGGTACAGGGGGCAAGGGGACTCCCTTGGCCCAAAGTTTGGCACTGGATCAACTTCTGCCGCAGGCCAACGACCAGTCAGCATGGAAGGATATTACGTCGTGGTTGTTGCAATATCATTTCATCCCACCGGTCAGCCCGGTCAGCCCGGTACCAGTATCAGTCATGCGAACTGCCTGTCTGACAGACATTTGAGCTCTTCAGAGTAGGATATAACCAACTTATGTTTACACTACATGTATTGCGGCTGGTTGAATATGCGCCCTGCGGGCGGCCATCCTGCCAGGTGTGTCATGCGCATCGCTGCGAAGTCTACCTGCAGCCAAGTCGCACCCCCTGCAGGGGTAGGGACTAATGTGATCTACTCTAGCACACACATAACAAGCTGAAGTAGTGGTTTTGTGGTTTTGGCATCCTTCCTTCAACTTGTAAACCAGCTTTCTTGCTGCTCTACCTCGCTCCTACCTGGCCAAGGAGACCAAACGTTGATGGGGATGCGCCACCTCACAGGACCAATCAAAAATCTATAAGAATCAAGCTCATGAATCCAATGAGCTATACGCGCTGGCTCGCGCTCGTCGCAGCCGCGGCGCTGGCGCATGTCGCATGCGCACAATACCTCTGCACCGGCAACGTGGCTGGCGTCGCCGGCTGCGTCGACCCTGCAACATATCCAGCGCCAGAGACCTCATATAACCCATCCAGCTGCGTCGGAACGCTCCTCACATCCTGCAGCGCGCAGGGCGCCGGCGGGTGCCCGCAGTGTGCGGCCGACCTGAAGCGCTGGGACGACCCCACCACCTGGACCAACACGGGCGGTGTGGTCCCTGTCTCGAGCAACACCTCCGACGTGACGCTGCCCCCGTCCAGCCGCGTGCTGCTGTCGGGCTGCATGCTGGCGGGCGGGGCGCGCTTCCGCAGCATCACGGTGCCGGCGGGGAGCGAGGTGAGGGCGTGGCTTGAAGCAGCACTCGGGCACCGGCCTTCGGGCACCGCCAGGGCAAAATGTTCCAGCCACATGCGTCCCCTTGTCCCTGCAAATCAGACTCCATTCCTTGCACGGGAGCCCGTTCCGTGTTGTGCCTTGCCAACCCACCCCACCTTTTTCGTGTGGGACCACGCCCGTACCCACGCGCCCCCTACTGCACTCCCTCTCGCAGCTCATTATCGACGACGCCCCTCTCAACCTGACGCTGTCCACGGTGCTGCTCAACGGCACGCTCAGCATGGGCTCGCCCACGTGCCGCCTCAGCAGCGCCATCGCCATCACCTTCGTGCCCTCGCCGGGGGTGGCCACCGGCGCTATGGCCATGCGGGTGGGTGCCGCGCTGTACAGAAGTCTGTGTCTTGCTGACCCCCGCACGCCGCACTCCCGTCTTGCCGTACAGTGCTTTATCACCCTATGCATGCAAGAGCACAAGGCATGTACCTTGCTTTGTGCCCACCTGTGCCCACCTGTCAAGGACCGCACGTGTCAGGGACTCCCCCACGCACACCGATGGACTCTCCCTCGTGGACCACGCTCGACCCCATCATTGCAGCTGTACACATGTATCTTGGAGCTTACCAGATATATACCGGTACCAGTGCGCCATGCTGCGTCTGACGCCCCATGCCCCACTCCCCGCACGCGCGCCCCCCAGGCCCTGGCCCCCACCGGCAAGCTGGACGTGCACGGCGCGCTGTACACCCCCACGTGGACGCGCTTGTCCGCCACCGCGTACCCCGGGCAGCGCTGGGTGCAGGTGCAGGCCGCCGTCAACTGGAGGGCCGGGCAGCTGGTGGCGGTGCCCACCAGCCTGTGGAAGGACGAGTGCAGGAACCAGGTGGGAGGGGAGCGACGGGGTTTTGGGATCGGCGCGAAGAACGACATCTTTATGCGCACCATGTTTTTAAGGCGTGCCCCAGGTTGTATAGTTTACCGTACGGCGCTCTACATGTTTCTCCTTCCCGCCTGCAGAACGAGGTCCGCGTAATCCAGTCCGTCAGCCCGGACGGGCGCAACATCACGTTCACCTCGCCGCTGAGCTTCCTGCACTACGGCGGGCCCGAGTACCAGACCGAGGTGGTGCTGCTCAGCCGCAACATTCTGCTGCAGGGCAGCCCCGACACGGCGGGACAGCGGGCGGGGGGACACGTGCGCGTGGAGAGCAAGGTGGGAGCGGGGACCAACCAGGGTGGATCATATCGGGTGTCGGTGTCTGCAGCCCTGGACGCAGGCTGGAAAAGCTTGGGAGCCCTCTCATTGACGTTAGCAGCAACTACCCAACGCTAAGTTTGACTTGATACTGAGCCTTCCGCACCTTCCTCGCAGTACGGGCGCATCCGCGGCGCCATGGCCTACCGCATGGGCCAGCAGTTCACCATGGGCAGGTGAGCAGGGCCAGCCGGCGCCGCACGGTACTGCCAGCTTGGCAGGGCAGATCAGGGTCGGGCCGTTGCATGGCTGACCCCTCAAGGAGCACCTGCCTTCGCCCCGGGCCCCATGCACCCTCTCTTGACGTGCTGAAACCAGCGTCCGCCCCGCCCCTGCCCCGCAGCTACCCCTTCCACTTCCACCTGTCGGGGGACGTGGGCAACAACAGCTACCTGACTGACAACTCGGTGTACAACAGCTGGTGGAGATGTGAGTGGGTGCCCTGCAGATGGGTGCCGGTTTGGGACCAACCGGTGTAGCCGCATGCGGCAGGCCTGCTCCAAGCACGCCAGGCCATGACACTGTTGCCTGCCGGTCACTATTGGCGGCACATTCTGGCCGTAAGCCGCACGTTGTGCCAAAGCACACCGCTGCCCGCGCATTGACACCCGTGCTTGTACCCAACGGTTTTACTCATGCATCCCTACTGTTTGCCCTTGCGCACCCTCCAGGCTACACCATCCACGGCACGCACGGCCTGCTGGTCCAGGGCAACACCGGATTCCACGTTGACGGCAGCTGCTTTTACATTGAGGATGGTAATGAGGAGCGCAACACCATCGACGGCAACTTTGCGGGCTATGTGCACCCGCTGGGCCGCAATGACACGTGCACGGCCGTGGGCAGCGTGTTCTCCGCGCCCGTCATCTCGCAGGTACGCCCCGTACCTGTACGGCACAGCGGCTGGGTATCCTGTACGTGCTGTACAGCATGCCGTACGCCACCTTACACCATTGGCACTGGTTCTCAGCTACTTGTTGTGTAAAGCCAGCGGCCTGGCCTGCCACAGCCCTCACTATGAGACCTACGTTCTCACTATTCCTTCCCCTCTTGTCCCACCCCCAGAGCCCTACCCTGCTGCAGCCGGCCGACTGGGCGTCCTCGGGCTTCTACATCAGGTGGGCGATCTCTGGAGCCAATCCAAGCTATCCGCCTGGGCGCTTGCTACTTTCTTGCAAACAAGCGAGAGAAACCATAAGCTCTACTTGAATGGATGTTGATCTGCCTGCCTCCACTTGGCATGGACGGTGACCTGCCTGCCACGAGTAACTGCTGCTGCCGCCCACCGCCCACCTGGGCTTCTAGCCCGTCGAGCGCCCTGCTGACTGATTTTGACGTCCCGATATTCTTGTTGTCTGCAGCAACCCCTACAACTGGCTGACCAACAACGCTGCCAGCGGCGGCACCAGCGGGTTCATGGTGCTGCGCCTGCCTTCGCCCATCGGGGTAAGCACCTACCCCGTGCGCGTGCACATGCGGCCTGCACGTCCTCGCATAACAAGCCGCAGCGTGACATACACGAATTGCTGGATCTGAGGTCGCTGTACATTGACGGCTGGCGGCTGACAAGACCTTGGCCTTGTCCGCCCCGCAGTTCTCCCGCAACTCGACCCTTGCCCCATACCAGCGACCCGTGGGTCTGTTCGAGGGCAACACGGCGCACTCGAGCGGCTACCACTGGGGCGAGGCCGCAGGCTTCTACTTTGGCGGTAAGCCACACGCCTGCCTGCCGCTGCAGCTGTTGCGACCTGCATATGTTGCAGCTCTACACCGCATGCCACTACCGGCAGATGTACTCTACTGGGGCCATGGTGGTCATCGCGCCTGATGGCATTCCCTTGCTGCCGTTACGCCTCCCATCCACGTGCAGGCAACCTGCAGTACGGCCCCGACAACGTCAACCTGCAGTACTCGATCCAGCGCCAGACGTTCGACCCGCGGGACGCCGCCAACCCCGACCTGCTCACCAAGTTCGTGGTGCGCAACACCAAGGTGTGGCTGGGCGGCGCCTCCATCTCCACATACGGCGACCGGTTCATGGTGAGCGGGCCTGGCAAGTGCTGGCGGTCAGGACACGAAACGGGAAGGGCGCACACGCAATTTGATGAGCCGGCCCGCCTGCTTACCTTCCGTCCTGGCGGTGGTATGGAGCCGAACGAGGGCTCAGATGCGGGTTGATCTGGAGCCAGGGCCGCGGAATCGGTGGGCGGACTTCTGTAGGAAGCGTATTCAGCAAGCTGCATCCCCGTAGCGGTCTAGATTTCGAATAGCAGTACAGGTATTGTAACTGACTGCATGTACTGGTAGCAGTCCGTCCTAACCCACCGCACCGCACCGCTGCGCATCCCACCCCACCCGCCCCCCTCCTCCCCAGGTGGACGGCGTGGAGTCGCACGACGGCACCATGGGCGTGTCCATCAGGGGAGACCCCAACGAGCTGCACAACGCAGACATTAACATGAACTCCAACCACTCGGGATGGCTGGTGCAGTCCGTGCCCAACGAGTGAGTTTCGAAGAGTGCTGCACCGCAGGCGGGGACCGCATGGCAACCTGGACTGGGAGGCGTTGTGGCACATACACCTGACACGCTAGGATGCTCCTTCAACGCTGTCCTAAATGCCAGCATCGCCCACGTGCCCGCGCCCGCAGCCTGCCCCTGGGCTACCGCTTCGGCTTCTCGCTGTACGACACGTGGTACCGCCACATCATCCGAAACGTGACCATCAGGTGGGCGGCATGGACGGGAGCACAGACACGTGTGTTGGGCTAGCTCACACGCGCGTCGCGCCGTTGGGCTGCAACACCATACCCCGAATTGTGCTGCCTAGCTCAGGCACTACCATGCACAAGTAATTTCTGGTCGTGTGGTACGGCCGTACGGCCGGCCCCCTGCAGGAACGTGCCGTACGTGTCCAGCCCCTCGTGGGCGGTGCAGGCCGCCATGTCGGCCATCACCTGGTCCGACCAGTTCAAGCCCGGCCACCTGGCCTCCATGCGCGGCATCCGCTTCGTCAACGTGACGCCGGAGGCGGTCATGTTCAAGCCCGTGGCCAAGACGGGCTCGTGGCGCTTCTACAACTTCCTGGGTGCGTGGGTCAAACCTCATGGGCCTGCCTGCCTCCTGTGCGTGGAGTAGCGCACCGTACGCTGGCATGACACGCAGCACGGGTGCAGTAACCTGCGCGTTGCTGCGACTGACTGCATTTGACTTGGTGCCTCTCCTCCTTTGCCCTCGCCCCTCAGACACCGACGGCTCCTTCACGGGCCGCGGCCGGCCCTCCTTCCTGGCCTCCTACTCGCCAACCAACGACACGGGCCCGGGCCCCACCTGCGTTCCCTCCGCCAACACCACCTGCGCGCCCTTCAACTGGTGGCGGGTGGACGACAGCTGCGTCACCGCAGACCCCATGGGGTGAGCTGGGAAGGAAGACAGGTTGCAGCGCGGCTGCGTGCCCCATGCTGACTGTGGACTTCCCGTAGTACCAGCAGCGTCTGCCGCGCAGGCTGATGTTCAGCATTGCTTAGATGCAGACACCGGTCGTAGCTAATTTCCACTATGCGTTACTCGTTTTTTGTCACCGCAGGAAGTTCTGGAACGCGGTCGCCTGCGAATGGTGAGGGCAAAGGACGTCGTGTGGCACACCTACCGGTATGCACGGCATACTTGCGTGTGGTGCCCACACGCGCTTCAAATGCGAGCAGCAAGCAGTGTGATGTTCTGCTTTACTTACATAGTGTCGGATGCATGGAACGCCCATGGCCCGTTCCAACGAAACCCTCGCTGCGGTCGCCTTGGCGCCCCCACCCCCACTACCCCCACCTGTCAGGTACCCGTGGCGCACCATGGCGCGCCTCAACATCAGGGTGCCTGGCTACACCAACGACGTGAGTTGACGTGCGTGCAGCTTGTGGCCCTGACTTGAACTAAATATGTTGCTGACACTCCAGCCCACGTCTAGACAGGGCTGTATCCTGTTCCTCTTGGCCTTACCGGTACACGTTACAGTGCTTGGCTCCGTAACGTGCCGTACAGACGGTGTTGACCCTGGCATGCTGAGAGGTCAAGCTGGGGGAATATGCCTATAACTGGCCCTGCGCCTGCCTGTTATCGTATGCAGTACTCGCTGGGTGACGACACCAACGCCTACGACGCCGGCATTGTGTCGGCGTTCGGCGTCCCGGGGGTGGTGCACAAGAGCACCATCATGACACGCACCGAGGTGAAGAGGGGGCGGCGGGAAGCGGTACCGGGTTTACCTTTCCCCTGAATCTACAATAAACTGTGCTGCTCGTTGCATCAGGGCGGTACTTCCCTGGTTGGCATGGATGGCGCCTGGGCGCCTCGAGTCCTCTCCGCCACGCACTGACTTCACTATGTCGTGTTACCAAGGCAGGGCGTGACCGGCCTGACGGGCAAGGGCGGCTGGTACGTGCACTGGACGCTGGGCGCGCCCAAGAACTTCGAGGTGCACGTGGACCAGCTGCCGCGCGGCACCTCCATCATCTACGCCACGCGCTACCCGGCGGGCACCACCTTCAGCATCGTGCGCGTGCAGAACTGGCTGCTGCAGCCGTCCGTGCTCAGGGCCGGCGCCAACCTGGCGGCCGTGCTGGCCGACCCCACGGGCGACGTGTACTTCTTTGACGGCAAGCTGCTGTACATGAAGATCTACGACCTGCACGAGACGCCGTACCAGGGCCGCGAGGACGTGGTCAGCGCCGGCGTGAAGGTGCCCGGTTCTCGTTGGGAGCTGTACTACAACGTCACCGCGACCTTTACGTCATGCTCGTCCAGCCCGGAGCCTACGCAAAACGGGCAGAGCTTCGCGGCGCAGTTCTGCGCTATGACGGTAAGAAGGGTGCAGCTTCAGATGAGGTTTGCAGAGCAGACACAGCCTGTGAACACGGTGTAAGCCTCGCATGCCCTCGGCTGTCCCACAAGTGTGTCGGCAACGGCTCCACCCGTCCCTCTCAACGTCCGCCCCCGCCCCCCCCTCCACAGGGCACGATCGACGACTACATCCCCTTCCCCTTGACCACGTCGTACGACCAGTGGCCGCTGCCCTACTGCACCGACATCGCGCCGCCCCTGTCCGTGTGCGCCGCCAACAACGTCAGCGCCGCCGCCTGCACGTGCCCTGCGCTGGTGGCGGCGGGCCGCTGCGCCGCGCTCAGCGCCACGTGGCCGGCCGCCAGCGGGGCGGAGATGGCGGCGCTGGCGGCCAAGGCGGGCGGCTTCTGCGGCGTGGCGTGCGGGCGGTGCACGGAGGACAAGGACACGTGCCTGGACGCGCCCATGCCAGCGAGCCTGTCAGGTGAGGGCTTCTGCGCCATGCCTGCCGTTGCCTTGACAGCGTGGCTAGGGGGCGACGGCATTGCGTCAGCCCGGGCCCATGCCGGTGACGCCCAACCGACAACCACCGACCCCACGCTGCGCCTCCCTGTGCCCAGGCGGCCTGACCTGCGCCCAGATGGTGCCGCTGGGCCTGTGCTACAAGGTGGCGCCGCTGGGCTTTTGCCACGACACGTGCGGCGTGTGCAGCGGCAGGGGGCTGCCCTGCACCGACAGGACGTGGAGCGGTGAGTTGCGAGCACGCTTACAAGGGCATGATGGGCAAGGGGTTCCTGTGGGCGGCAGCAGGATGGCAGAAGGATCTCCCCCGCATGCATGGCCATGACGGGAGGGTTACCTGGACAGTTGAAGTGCTATGTTTGCCCAACGATTTTGTCCACCATGCAGACACCTACACGTGCGCTGACCTGCGCTCCTGGGGCAGCTGCAACGCCACCTGGGTGCTGGACAACAACTACTGCCGCGCCACCTGCGGCGCCTGCGCCGGCCCGCCGCCGCCGCCACTGCCGCCGTCCCTGCCGCCGCCGCCACCGCAGCCCAACAGCATGTCCGCTAACTTTGATGTTGCAGAGGAGCCCTCCGGCGGTTGGTCCATGTACGTGGCCAACTGGGACGCCGCCACCAACCCCCAGGTGCGCAAGCGCCGTGGGTGTGCACCCTTATACCTAACACCTGGCAGCTTGCTTGCTCCCGTGGTACGAATTGAGTGGACCCGTCAATAGACACGTATGCATACGGGAGGGCTGCCGCATTGCTTACCGGTAATCGGTTGCCTATGTACTCAGGTGTCGTATGCGTTCGGCTCTCCCGCCGCTGCGTACGGTGGTACGGCGGGCGGGCTGCTGGTCAACGTGACCAAGACGTCCACCAACTGGGACGGGGAAGTGCGCCTCGTGGTGGGTACGAGTGAACGGGAGGTAGCACTGCCCCCACCGCAGCTGCTTACCCACCGTCGAACGAGCCCAGTGCTGCTTCATGCGATTCACACCACTGGGCCGCCAGCACCCTGCTCCGAACCCCTCACACCCACTGGCCTCGTCTCCACATGTAAGCCTGCCCCACACCCTCATCCCGCATACTTGGCTCGCCCGCAGAGCCGCCGCCTGGAGCTGTTCACCGGCAATCAGTTCACGTGCTGCATGTGGGTGCGCCTGGCCCCCGGCGGCCCCATCAGCACCTCCTACGTCACCATCTACCTTCAAAACGCCACCGGCTCCTCCAGCGAGTGGCTGTCCACCGCCTGGCAGCTGCCCGTCAATACCACGTGGCAGCAGCGCTGCCTGACACGTGCCAGCAAGCCCACCACCGCCACCGCCGCCACCTTCGGCACGTTCAACGTCATCCTAGGTGGCGCCGCCACAGTGTTCCACGTCGACAACCCCACCATCATCGCCTCGACTGCGCCCTCGCCCCCGCCCGCTCCCTTGTCCCCGCCCTCCCCCGTGTCCCTCGTCTCCCAGGCCCCTCCGCCCAGCCCGCCGTCCCCTAGCCCTCGGGCAGGCGATGCACGCCCTCCCTCTCCTCCGACAGCATCAGCCCCGCCGTCCCCTAGCCCTCGGACAGGCGATGCACGCCCTCCCTCCCCTCTGCCAGCGCCAGCCCCGCCGTCCCCTAGCCCTCGGACAGGCGATGCACGCCCTCCCTCCCCTCTGCCAGCGCCAGCCCCGCCGTCCCCTAGCCCTCGGACAGGCGATGCACGCCCTCCCGCCCCTTTGCCAGCACCAGCCCCGCCGTCCCCTAGCCCTCGGACAGGTGATGCACGCCCTCCCGCCCCTCTGCCTGCGCCAGCCCCGCCGTCCCCTAGCCCTCGGGCAGGCGATGCACGCCCTCCCTCCCCTCTGCCTGCGCCAGCCCCGCCGTCCCCTAGCCCTCGGACAGGCGATGCACGCCCACCCTCACCCTCTCCCACTTCCCCCCGGCCCCCCATGCCTACCCCTCCCAACCCTGCCCCTGCTGCCACCACTGCCAACACCACACGGTCTGCCCGATGGGGCGAGTCAGACACTGCCATACCAACCGAGTCGGTGCAGGGGGGCATCGTTCTTCCAGTCGCCTTCCCCCAGCTCCAGACCCAGTCCCCCGCCTCTACCCCTGCAGCAGCCAAGGAGCTCGTCACATCCACAGGCACCACAGGCGGCGGCGGTGCAGGCAGCGGCCCCACTGACGCTCCATCCAGCGGTGTGCAGGTGCCCGAAGGGCAGGGGCCTGCCATACCTGCTGGTGCCGCCGCCGGCGTGCCTGTGGGCGTTGTTGCTGGTGTTGTGGCGGCGGCGGGCGTGCTGACGCTGCTGGCGGCTGTGGGCGTGGCTGCGGCGGTGGTGATCAAGCGCCGCGCTGGCCCGGGACGTGTCGTGCCGCTGGCCCCTGCTGGGGGTGCGGTTGCGGTTGCGGGTGCGGGAGTAGGGGCCGAGGCTTGGCAAGGCCCGGGCGATGGCAGCTGTCACGGTGACGGACGCCAGCGCGTGTAGGCGCATGGGGACCGCCAGCGGTTGTGTGGGTCGGAGCCTCACAGCTGAGCGTCGGGGCCTCACAGCTGAGCGACGGTTGGGCAGCGGGCGAGTAGCTGCGTAAGCGTGAGGCGTGGGTCGTGTGGGTCCTGGCATGTGTTGCATGCAGGTGGATACTGGTACGTCTATGCGTGCTGCGCAGGACGGCAAAGTGTGCAGGCTGCTTGCTGCATGGCAGCTGGGTAGGCGGACGTAGAGCTTGTGCGTGCGGGTGCAGGCGGGGTGACAGCGGCAGCGGAACTGTGCACGCCTGACTGATGCCATCGCAACTGCTCAACAGTGAGCAACAGCTTATTGACAATGGCGTGTAGCCATCGGTGCTGCAAGATGCACGGGCATGTCTGTTGGTGAAATTGATACTCTTGCGGCATGCAGCATGCGACATGCGAGCAGGCGAGCGCGGGTGTGCCGGTACGGCACCAAGCTTACTTGTACGTTGTACCTCGAGCACTGAAGCAGTGTTATGCTCGGTTGAACTTATTCATTCTTTTAAATAAAGGGCACGCCGGTGCCAGGTTGATGCTCGTGTGCTCCATGTGTGAAGTGTCGTGGTAGGCTGCAAGAAGCGTTTTAGCATGCCAGCCAGATGGAACTCGTACATATCCATTCATGTCCTGAAGGCGTCATGCAAACGTTTGAGGTTGTTGTTGGCCTGGCATAGGACAGCCGCGATGCTGTGATGTCTACTGATGATGGCAGTGATGAGGGTGGTGCTGGCGGTCCTGGTTGTGGTCAATGGAAAAGAGATAAAAAGTGGCGGGCCTTGGCGAGACATCCTGGCATTGCGATGTTCCAGCACAGTGGCCCTGCGTATCTGAAGTACCGACATGTTCTGCAAGGCATGGTGGCTGCCTGACCGTGGAGGGACACGTGTCGTACCATGCATGTCGTGTAGGCGGAGATGGGTATCTTGCACGGTGTGCCTATATGGTGTTACAGTTTTGGTCCTCTTCCAGCTGCTTCCAGAGCCCAGCCCGCTTCAGCTGTAGAGGACGCACGGCACTGTGCGCTGGGCAACCCGTCAGCGTTTACTGCGCGCATGTTTGTTCTCTCTCACTGCGCCTGACTGCGCTGATACATCCAGAGCAAGCAAGGGACTCCTCCCCTGATGTAGAGTGCCAACATATGGCATGGCCGCGTTGGTGATGGCAATCCTCGATGCACGCATGCGGTCACGGTGTAAGACAGACAGGAAGGCATGGAGTGCAACAGAGGGCCAAAAAGACAAACTGCCACCTTGGCAGTTGACACAGTCCAACACCACATACAGGTATCTATGAGTACCGGTACCGGTATGCAGCCTACCGTAAGCGGGCCCGAGGTACGGTCGCCCCAAGTCCTCCCCCGAAGGGAATCGTCAGATGGCCAGAAGGGGACGGTGCAGACATCCCTGGTCTGCACGCACGCAATCTGCACGCAGTTAGTCACAACTGGCATACACACAGTATAACCACCTGGGAGCCTAGGGCGCGCCTGCTGTCCAGCCTGGCGTAGTTCTTTGCAGCTACCAACAGCTTTTAAGGCACTTCGAATCTCTCAAGTGTATCCGGCACATACACACCTACGGTACACTCCGGTACAGTCTGGTACATACGGTAATTGGAGATATCCCCTGGGCACAAGCCAGGCCAAAAGCCATGGAAAACCAGCTTTGCTGCCTATATGCTCGTGCTTAGCTCGTGCAATACCTTAACTCCCACGACCTGACTTAGCCTTGGGGGCAGAGGCATGGTGGCAAAGGCAACCTTTCCCTGCAAGTGTGGATGCCGTGCGCGTCGGGTACCGCGCAAGTTCACAGCCCGACAGCCCAACACCAAGGTTTCCCCAGTACGTCGGGGTATGGACACATAAATATTTTAAGTATATTTAGCTTCAGTGCGATCGCCTGATGAACTCCTCTGTTTGGCAGACCAAACGCATCCGACGAGCACGGCTGGGGAGAGGGTGGCTGGCCTCACACTGTGACCGCTGAGCCAGCTTAGTAAGCTTAGTGATATGAGCGTACATATATATGTCATTATAAGTATACATCTGGTGCGCCGCTTACCAAATCGTGCGGGGGGTGTTTTGTCATACCCGGATACGCTACGCTTTGTAACTCGGAAGGTAGCGGCTCCAAACAGTAGCACTCGATGTATTGTTGAGCGCCAGTGCTCGTCGTCCAGGTCGCGCTGTGCCCTACCTGGGGAAGGCCACCTCGGCTGACCTGCCTTTCGGGCGAATAGGCCAAACGGCGTGATACACGCGGCCGACACTGCATACAGAGCTATGCCCGCGTTGTAAACCACGGCAGCGTCACAACTCTACCTGCACCTCACCAGTCGGGCGCTCAGCCTTTTCGCCGTCTTGGCTTTAGTTTCAGCGGATTACTCCTGCAAGGGCAACGTGGCCGGCGTCACAGGATGCGTCGATCCCGCTACATACCCTGCTCCTGTGCCGTCGTCCAACGGCCCCGCCTGCAACGGCACCGTGCCCGCCTCCTGTAGCGCTGCCACCGCCACGTGCCCGCACTGCGCGGCCGGCCTGAAGCGCTGGGACGCCAACGCCACGTGGACCAACGCCGGCAACCGCGTGCCCGTGTCCAACGCCACCTCCGACGTGACGCTGCCCCCGTCCAGCCGCGTGCTGCTGTCGGGCTGCATGCTGGCGGGCGGGGCGCGCTTTCGCACCATCACCGTGCCGGCGGGGAGCGAGGTGCGTGGTGTTTTGAGAGGGGCGGGGTGGCACGGACGGAGCTCGACAGTGAAAGAGCTGGATATGGACGCCGGTGCCCATACGCCCTGGCATGAGATCCCCACTATGACTAGCAGTGAAGCTCAGTGAACCCGGGTGGCCAGCACTTACCTGAGCATGTCGCTGACACGGTGTGCATGTGCGCACTACGTTCCCCCTCGCAGCTCATCATTGACGACGCCCCGCTGAACCTGGCCGTGTCCACCATCGTGGTCCGCGGCACGCTCAGCATGGGCTCGCCCACGTGCCGCCTCAAAAGCTCCATTACCATCACCTTCGTGCCCTCTGTTGGCGTCAACACCAGCAGCCTGATGCTGCAGGTGCGTGAGAAGGTTGCCGTACTGTCCGTTGGCTTGAACAGGCTGCCCCGGCTTCCCGTCGCGACGCATCTTTACACATCCGGTTCTGCCCCCACAACACCAACATGGGGCCTTTCTAGCGGCCACATGCTGCACTGCCCTACTGCCCACCAGGTCACACCCACCGGCAAGCTGGACGTGCACGGCGCGCTGTACAGCCCCACGTGGACGCGCCTCGCCGCCACCGCGTACCCCGGCCAGCGCTGGGTGCAGGTGCAGGCCGCCGTCAACTGGAGGGCCGGGCAGCTGGTGGCGGTGCCCACCAGCCTGTGGAAGGACGAGTGCAGGAACCAGGTGGGAGGGGAGCGACGGGGCTTGGGGATGGGCTGAAGGTGCCTTCGCAGGCGCGTGCATCTTTCCGACAAGACGTGCGTACGACGATTGATGGTTCACAACATGCATCTGCGGCACACATGGCGCCCCCTCTGCTGCAGAACGAGGTCCGCGTGATCCAGTCCGTCAGCGCCGACGGGCGCAACATCACGTTCACCTCGCCGCTGAGCTTCCTGCACTACGGCGGGCCCGAGTACCAGACCGAGGTGGTGCTGCTCAGCCGCAACATCCTGCTGCAGGGCAGCCCCGACACGGCGGGGCAGCGGGCGGGAGGACACGTGCGCGTGGAGAGCAAGGTAAGGGGGCGGGGACCAACCATGGAGGTGGCTGGGAGGTGATGCAGGGTGTATGGCATACACCGCTAAACCTCATGGTAAATTGCACCTTTTCGGCAACCCCTCGACTGCGCATGTCTTGGTCACTTTAACCGCTGCCGCTTTCCACCAACAGCTCGGCCGCATCCGTGGTGTCATGGCGTACCGGATGGGGCAGCAGTTCAACATTGGAAGGTACGGCAACGAATTCGCCTGCTGTGTGCAAGTGAGGGTGCTTGCCCACCTGCAACCAAGACATCATCGTGCAAAGGCAGTCCTTATCACCTCATTCCGTACGTATTGTCACTACATCAGTGCATGCCGCCTGTCACGCCCGCAGCTACCCCTTCCACTTCCACCTTGCTGGGGACGTCGGCAACACCAGCTACATGACCGACAACTCGGTGTACAACAGCTGGTGGAGATGTAAGTGGCCGTCAGCCGCACGGATTTTAGCCCAGCTCCCATAGCACTTGCATTCAGTCAAGGGGGGTCGAGGGCATTGTTGCTCCTGCGGGCCACGGGGGCAGGACACGGGAGCAGGGGCTGCCATCGTGGGCTGCCTGCATGGTTGCACGGAAACCGTCAGGTGCAAGGGTATCGCATACGCACCATAATTCACTGTATCTGCACTCATATGGCCCAGCAATTCTGTTACTATAAAGCAAGGTCATTAGCAGACGCTACATCGCTACAACGCCCTCTTCCGCGAAGTGCACTCCTGATGTGCGGGTCAACCCCATGCACACAGTTCTAGATTTACTTTTCAACGGAGGTGATGCGTTAGTAGATCACAGCTACGTGCTGTCGCGAGATAGCTGTAGCCAGGATAAAGCAGCATGGCCCAAGTGCTGCAAGTTAGCTGCCCGAAAAGCTATTCGACGCATTGTAATTCCATGCTGCACAACAACAGTTTTGGCTCGGCCTGCTTTGGTCAAAGGGTAGGTCCTGTGTGGCAACTGCAAATCCATGGATGTTTGCACTTTTGCCAACGCCCGCGCACTCCAGACTGCCGTAATCGCTTCGCATTTGGGCCTTGCAGGTAGTAGAGCAGTTTGGTGCATAGCAACGGTGCTGTCCGTCTCGGCTGATGTTTGAATTGCAACATCCTTGTCGACACGAACTCGCGACAACTCCTAGCTAGGACGTCTTCCCTGTGTGCTCTATATGGTCTCAGCTCAGCGGCCTCCATGGACTACTCTCCTTTTCGCACCCGCCGCACCCTCCAGGCTACACCATCCACGGCACGCACGGCCTGCTGGTCCAGGGCAACACCGGCTTCCACATCCAGGGCCACTGCTTTTATCTTGAGGACGGCGTGGAGGAGCGCAACCGGATGGACGGCAACTTTGCGGGCTTCGTGCACCCGCTGGGGCGTGGGAACACCTGCGACGAGATTGGCAGCGTGTTCGGCGCGGACCCAGTCTACCAGGCAAGGTCATCACTGCTGCAAACTGAAGCTGCCCTTCGACGAGTTGGCACCGTATGGCACCTACTGCAACTGTCACAAGTTGCGTGACGTGAAGGCAACAGTCTTGTCTGGTTGGCTCAGGTCTTACTTAGGGTTACGCTCCCTTGCCTGTACAGAACGCCTCGCTGGTCCAGCCGGCCGATTGGGCTGCATCAGGCTTCTATGTCAGGTACGGTGAAGGCAGCATGCCGCACCCTTTTATGGGAAATCGCATTTACATGCTCATCTGTTGCGTTATAGGTGTTACCTGACCTGCTGCTGGCACGGTGTGCTTGCACGCACATAACGATGTGGGTCATGGCATGGTTTTGGCTAACAGTTGTCCTGCTGTCCTGTAGCAACCCCTACAACTGGCTGACCAACAACGCCGCCAGTGGTGGCGCCAGCGGCTTTGTGTACGTGCACCTGGATGCGCCCATCGGGGTGAGACCGCGTAATGCTGCAGTAACACGGGAAAGGAGGTCGTCTGCCCGCGTGGTAACTGTGATAAGCCTGTGTGACGCTACCGGGTGTTGCCCGAAGCTGTCCCGGAGCGCCACCCTGCCTGGCGGCGCCCCCCTGGTGCCGCACCAGCGCCCCGTGGGTCTGTTCGAGGGCAACACGGCGCACTCGAGCGGCTACCACTGGGGCGAGGCGGCGGCGGTGTACGCCGGCGGCGACCTGGGCTACGACGACGACAACAAGACGCTCGTGTACACTATCGAGCGCCACACGTTCGACCCAAGGTGCGCAGAGGCTATGTTTACATGATACCGCACTGGCAAGCGCAAAGTGCAGCACAACACTACATGTGCACGTAACCATTGAGACCCAGATCGCCGAAAGTGCCCTTGACGCTCCAGGGACGTCAGCAACCCTGACAAGGAGGCGACCAACGTGCTGCGGAGGACCAAGGTGTGGCTCGGCGGCGCCAGCGTGTCGACCTACGGAGACCGCTTTATGGTGGGTGCGAGGGTGGGAGGGCGAGCAAGGTAGTTGCGCAGGTACCAGGGACGCTTTCGGTGCAGAGGAAGCCCCGGGCAAGTGAAGAGTAGGAGAGGCCTGCCGGTATACCATAGTTCGCCATGCTGCCAGGCCGCAGCCCTGTCTGAGTGTCTCCGGCCCTCTGTACGCAGGTTGACGGCCTGGAGTCCCACGACGGCACTCTGGGCGCCACCGTGCGCGGCGACCCCAACTACCTCATCAACGCCGACATCAACCTCAACTCCAACCACTCGGGCTGGCTCATGAGCGTCATCGGGGACGAGTGGGTGCGGGGAGACAGGGCGCAGCTGCTGTTCAACCACTATGCAAGCGTACCAGGGCAGTCGAGAGAATCAAAAGCCCTTAATCCTCCAGTACAAGCTGCTGTGCTACCGCTATACTGCACGTCCTTTTCCCGTGATTTGATTCTATGCCTGTCTTGGCCTAATACACTGTTTCCAACCCGTCCCTGATACTGCCTCCGCAGCTTGCAAAAAGGGTACCGCTACGGTGAGTTCTGGTTCATTAGGTGCAACACTACAATTGCGGCGGTGCGATAGTATGCGACCCTGGCTTCTGACACGAGTACACTGCTTGCTTTTCCAGGGTTCATGATTTACGACGTGTACTTCCGTCACGTGTTCCTGAACGTCACCATCAGGTATGCGGGTACAGCATGCTGCAGATGTTGGTCACACTAGCAAGGGCTTTGCCCGCTACGTATGTTCTTGTGGAGATGACGGCCCTTTCCACCCGCAACGGTGGTGCAGGAATGTGCCGTACATCGCCAGCCCCGAGTGGGAGCAGCAGGCGGCCGTGGGCACCATAACCCACAGCGACCAGTTCAAGCCCGGTCACCTGGCCTCCATGCGCGGCATCCGCTTCGTCAACGTCACACCGGAGGCACGGCTGCTGAACCCCGTCCGGAGGACGGGCGCATGGCGCTTTTACAACTTCCTCGGTGAGTGTTGTGCATGTTGCAGTGTCGGTCTGGCTCGCCTGACTGTTAGCTGACACAATGGTTGTGTTCAACCCAGCATGTGGAAGTACAGTTGGTGTCAAAACCCCGTTTGCCCGTCCACCTCAGACACCGACGGCTCCTTCACGGGCCGCGCCCGCCCCACCCTGCTGGGCGCCTACTCGGCGGTCACCAACACGGGCCCCGCCCCCGACTGCGTGCCGGGCCCGGGCGTCACGTGCCCCCAGTTCAACTGGTGGCGTGCGGACGACACCTGCACAACGGCGGCGCCCCTGGGGTAAGCGGCTTTTGCGGAGTTCGTGGATTCGCGCTTTGTTCTCCCCCAAGTGTTGTACCTCCGCAAGCCAAGCAGTACTACATGCACTGAGCGCTCTTTGCCTCCGGCAGGACCGCCTGGAACGCCATTGCTTGCGACTGGTACCCGTGGCGCACCGTGGCCAACCTGTACACCCGGGTGCCGGGCTACACCAGCGAGGTGGGAAGAGGGCAGGGCGCACCAAGGTCCCTTGGCTGTGTTGTGTCTGGTGCGCCAAAGCAGTCCTGCTTACGCTTACCTCTTATCATGTTCCATTCCCTGACCGTCCCTCTCCCGCAGGGCTCCCTCGGGGACGACACCAACGAGTTCGACGCCGGCGCCGTGTACCAGTTTGGCTACAAGGGCGCGGCTGCGCGCAGCACCATCATGACGCGCACGGAGGGCGTGACCGGCCTGACCGGCAAGGGCGGCTGGTACGTGCACTGGACGCTGGGCGCGCCCAAGAACTTCGAGGTGCACGTGGACCAGCTGCCGCGCGGCACCTCCATCATCTACGCCACGCGCTACCCGGCGGGCACCACCTTCAGCATCGTGCGCGTGCAGAACTGGCTGCTGCAGCCGTCCGTGCTCAGGGCCGGCGCCAACCTGGCGGCCGTGCTGGCCGACCCCACGGGCGACGTGTACTTCTTTGACGGCAAGCTGCTGTACATGAAGATCTACGACCTGCACGAGACGCCGTACCAGGGCCGCGAGGACGTGGAGTACCGGGGCGTGCAGGTGCCAGGGTCGCGCTGGGAGCTGTACTACAACGTGACGGCCAAGTTCACCAGCTGCGCGGCCACCCCGGCGCCCACGCAGAACGGGAAGAGCTTTGCGGCTCAGTTCTGCGCCATGGCGGTGAGCGGGTGGTGGGTGGTGCAACCTGGGCGTCAACGCTTCTTACACAAGCTCGTCAACTTGTGTCCGGCATCTTTGCGCTTGATGTGCCTTACGGCAGCCCGATCCACAGAAGCCCATCAAAAATTGCCAGTTATCTTTTCCTCACCGCGACCTCTGTCTATGTCCTTCTACAGGGCACCGCCGACGACTACATCCCCGCCAACCTGACCACGCCGTACGACCAGTGGCCGCTGCCCTACTGCACCGACATCGCGCCGCCCCTGTCCGTGTGCGCCGCCAACAACGTCAGCGCCGCCGCCTGCACGTGCCCTGCGCTGGTGGCGGCGGGCCGCTGCGCCGCGCTCAGCGCCACGTGGCCGGCCGCCAGCGGGGCGGAGATGGCGGCGCTGGCGGCCAAGGCGGGCGGCTTCTGCGGCGTGGCGTGCGGGCGGTGCACGGAGAACAAGGACACGTGCCTGGACGCGCCCATGCCGCCCATCGTGTCGGGTGAGCATTCTTTTAATGCCTGCATGCTGCACGGGAGGGCACAGCGGGTCCTTGCAAAACGTTTTGCTCGTGACTGACTGATAGCCCAGCTTCACTATCCCGGCATTGGATCACATTCCCCGCACAGGCCCATGCAGCAGTCGCGGTTGGCTCTGTAATGGCCCTTTTACATGAGGCCGCTACCTCATCGCATGCCCTGCGTCCCCTGCAGGCGGCCGAACGTGTGCCCAGCTCGTGCCGTTGGCCAAGTGCTACGAGGTCGCACCGCTGGGCTTCTGCCACAACGCGTGCGGAGTTTGCAGCGGCAGGGGGCTGCCCTGCCTGGACTACCTGTACGACGGTGGGTGCTGGCTGAGCAGCAGGGTCAGCAAGCACGGTTGCGGCAGATGGTGTTGTTTGAAGCTGTACCTACTGGAAAGCCAGCTCTTGGCGCAGGTCCTCACTTACACGAGCTCTGCCCTCGTCTGCTTTATTGCAGGTGCGGACTACACGTGCGCAGACCTGCGCTCATGGGGCAGCTGCAACGCCACGCCGGGTGGTGGAGAACAACTACTGCCGAGCCACCTGCGGTGCCTGCGCCGGGCCCCCACCGCCACCTCTGCCCCCGTCTCCGCCGCCGCCCCCGCCGCAGCCTAGCACGATCTCGTCGGCCTTCGACACGGCTGCGGACCCCTCGAGCGGCTGGTCGATGTGGATCAACCCCTGGAGGTCGCCGGAGCAGGCACCCAAGGTGTGATGCTGGTGTCGCTATGTGTCTTTTATCCGTGCGCCCCTGCTTTCTAGCCACTAACTCCAACAGTATGCCTTCTGTTCTGGATGTCGACGCGTCAATCCATAAAGCGAGCATCTCTTGCATGCTGCCGTGCAGGTGTCCTACGCATTTGGCGTTCCAAGTGCGGCTTTTGGCAACTCCAGTGGCGGCTTGCTGGTGAACGTCTCCAAAGCGACTGAGACGGGGGACATTGAGCTCTTCGTGAGTGGTCCTTATTACCGTACTTGACGGATGCTGGCTGAGACAGCAGACCTGCCTTTCATGCTCCAGATTTACAAGCGATCCTCACCTCAGCTCGCTTTCCAAGTTCTCGTGTTTTATTATGCTTGCAGGGCCCTACCATCGAGATATTCGCCTACCGCATCTACACGTACTGCTTCTGGGTGCGCATTGCCGCCAACAGCCCCATCAAGACCAGCTTTATCAACGTGTATTTGGAGAACCAGACGGAGTCCTGGGACTGGATCGGCAAGTCGCTGTGGCAGTCACCCGTGACCACCACCTGGCAGCAGCGCTGCCTGTCGGGTGTTGAGCGGGACCCGACCCTCCCTGGCAAGACCTGGGCGTCCTTCACCGTGCAGCTGGGTGTGTCCAACGTCATCTTCAACTTCGACAACCCGGTCATCACAAGCGTTAGCGCTCCGCCGCCCCCGCGCCCGCCTTCTCCTCAGCCGCCTCCGCGGCCTCCGAGCCCGCCCTCGCCTCCGTCTCCCCCGTTTCCCCCACCACCTCCGGACCCAGAGGCCAAGTACTCCTGCACCGGCAACGTGGCCGGCGTCACAGGATGCGTGGAGCCCTCTACGTACCCTGCTCCTGTGCCGTCATCCAACGGCCCCGCCTGCTACGGCACCGTGCCCGCCTCCTGCAGCGCTGCCACCGCCACGTGCCCGCACTGTGCGGCCGGCCTGAAGCGCTGGGACGCCAACGCCACGTGGACCAACGCCGGCAACCGCGTGCCCGTGTCCAACGCCACCTCCGACGTGACGCTGCCCCCGTCCAGCCGCGTGCTGCTGTCGGGCTGCATGCTGGCGGGCGGGGCGCGCTTTCGCACCATCACCGTGCCGGCGGGGAGCGAGGTGCGCGAGGGGACTAAGGCATGATTAGGCTACGATCTGCTACTGGCCGGCTTACAGCAGGAACGCCACTCCGAAGCACCCCCTTTAAATGCAACGCGTAAAGGGACGCGTAAAGGGTCGAAATGTTCCTATGCCCGTCCTTCGCCCTCGCAGCTCATCATTGACGACGCCCCGCTGAACCTGGCCGTGTCCACCATCGTGGTCCGCGGCACGCTCAGCATGGGCTCGCCCACGTGCCGCCTCAAAAGCTCCATTACCATCACCTTCGTGCCCTCTGTTGGCGTCAACACCAGCAGCCTGATGCTGCAGGTGCGTGAGAAGGTTGCCGTACTGTCCGTTGGCTTGAACAGGCTGCCCCGGCTTCCCGTCGCGACGCATCTTTACACATCCGGTTCTGCCCCCACAACACCAACATGGGGCCTTTCTAGCGGCCACATGCTGCACTGCCCTACTGCCCACCAGGTCACACCCACCGGCAAGCTGGACGTGCACGGCGCGCTGTACAGCCCCACGTGGACGCGCCTCGCCGCCACCGCGTACCCCGGCCAGCGCTGGGTGCAGGTGCAGGCCGCCGTCAACTGGAGGGCCGGGCAGCTGGTGGCGGTGCCCACCAGCCTGTGGAAGGACGAGTGCAGGAACCAGGTGGGAGGGGACCACGCGGGGCTAGGAGCACGGATCGCCGCGCCGGCGCACGGGGCCAAGGTCTGCTCGAATTTCCACTTTCACCGCCACCAGACATAGAACACGGTTTGATTTCTAGCTTCCTCACGACGCGTTACGTGTCTCCCGGCGCGCAGTGCGCGCAGGCTCAAGCAGTCACAGATGAATTGCTACTGCCGTGCTGCTGCTCCCCGCAGAACGAGGTCCGCGTGGTCCAGTCCGTCAGCCCGGACGGGCGCAACATCACGTTCACCTCGCCGCTGAGCTTCCTGCACTACGGCGGGCCCGAGTACCAGACCGAGGTGGTGCTGCTCAGCCGCAACATCCTGCTGCAGGGCAGCCCCGACACGGCGGGACAGCGGGCGGGAGGACACGTGCGCGTGGAGAGCAAGGTACGACACTCTTTGGACGATGAACCCCTGAAGTACTGTGGATTGAGTGTCGTCACAGTTTACTGGAACCTTGCTTTCATTCCTCTTAAGACATCGTTCTACTGTTCTGCAGTTCGGGCGCATCCGTGGCGTTATGGCTTACCGAATGGGTCAGCAGTTTAACATTGGAAGGTGAGCACCGTTGACTGCGGGAACTATCTGGCATCGGCGCGCTGTGACTTGACGGCTGGACTGACGGACGGACCGGGCCTTCGACATGACTCACTATAACTCCCGCGTCCTCCTGCCCTGCAGCTACCCCTTCCACTTCCACCTGGCTGGCGACGTCGGCAACAACAGCTACCTGACTGACAACTCGGTGTACAACAGCTGGTGGAGATGTAAGTGCAGTACAGGTGTTACGGATGGTGATGTGTGATAGGTGGGCGTTGCCACTGCCTTGGCGTTGTCTGCAGCTTGATACCGGTACGGTACGCAAGAACATATCGCACGCCGACACGTGTACTAACGTGGTCCTTCAATCACTGCCTGGCCTCAAATGCACGCCTGGAGCCCTCACTTTCATTACCCTTGCTCCTTCCAGGCTACACCATCCACGGCACGCACGGCCTGCTGGTCCAGGGCAACACCGGCTTCCACATCCAGGGCCACTGCTTCTACCTCGAGGACGGCGTGGAGGAGCGCAACCGGCTGGACGGCAACTTTGCGGGCTTCGTGCACCCGCTGGGCCGCGATGACACGTGCACGGAGATTGGCAGCGTGTTTGGCGCGGATCCAGTCTACCAGGCAAGGTCACTCATGTTGTCCTGCACTCATACAGCGGTGGCATGCTTTGCTCATCTTGCCTTTGGCGTGTGCCGTTGGTCCGTACCGCTTATCTCAACGCTCCTTCTAATGCTTCTACTGTCTGTACTGACCCCATAGACGGCTACCCTCGTCCAGCCGGCGGATTGGGCTGCGTCGGGCTTCTACATCAGGTATCATTCCGTTACACGTTGCGCTGCTTCCTTGAACGATTGTCGTACCGCTTGCTGGCATGCAGTCTTCCTTGAGCAGCGCGCTTGGTAGTGAACCATCCTTCTTAGTGTACGGCTTCCCTACCTTCTCCGCAGCAACCCCTACAACTGGCTGACCAACAACGCCGCCAGCGGTGGTGCCAGCGGCTTTGTCTTCGTGCACCTGGACGCGCCCATCGGGGTGAGTCGCCCAAATAGCTACTACACAGACTTCCCTGTCTGCACAGTACCGCCAATCAACTTCGCTCTGTGCGGGGCCCGACGGGTCCTCGTAGCCGTTCTCGTGACTTGATTGTAACACTTCGGTATGTTGCCCGCAGCTATCCCGGAACGCCACCCTGCCTGGCGGCGCCCCCCTGGTGCCGCACCAGCGCCCCGTGGGTCTGTTCGAGGGCAACACGGCGCACTCGAGCGGCTACCACTGGGGCGAGGCGGCGGCGGTGTACGCCGGCGGCGACCTGGGCTATGACGAAGACAACAACAAGACGCTGGTGTACACCATCACGCGACACACCTTTGATCCAAGGTGCGCGGAGTACTCAGCGCCTTTACACGATCACGAAAGACAGAGTGTGATAGCGTTCGTGCTAAATTGTAGCATAACATCCCTGTCTGACCTTGAAGATCTGCGTGCTTTGGCCCTATCCAGGGACGTCAGCAACCCTGACAAGGAGGCCACCAACGTGCTGCGGAGGACCAAGGTGTGGCTCGGCGGCGCCAGCGTGTCGACCTACGGAGACCGCTTCATGGTGAGTTGATAGGACGGGCAACTGGCCTGAAGCCTTGCTGTCACGATGTGCAACCGCGCCTGTGACCAAATCACTATCGTCAATGACTTTCCTGCGTCTAGTCGGCTCAAGCCATTGCCCCCGTGCAGGTGGACGGCCTTGAGTCCCACGACGGCACCCTGGGCGCCACGGTGCGCGGCGACCCCAACTACCTCATCAACGCCGACATCAACCTCAACTCTAACCACTCGGGCTGGCTCATGAACGTCATCGGGGACGAGTGGGTGCGGGGAGCGAGACGGGGCGCAGCTGCCTAGGGCATGTTGCACAGTGCTGCCGGACCGGAACACCGCTTGACCTTCCATCACAAGCTGCCATGTATCGGCTGTGCTATCCGTCTATCATATCATGTCTCATGGCCGGAAACTTTAGCTGACACGCTGTCTTCTCTCCCTTCCACGCTTCCCTTCTCCCTCCCACCCTGCTGTCCCTTGCAGCTTGCAAAAGGGTTACCGCTACGGTGAGTCCCGGGTTTTGACGCAGTCTCGAACTGTTTTCGACTAGTTGGTAGCAGGAGGGATGGCACGTGCAGTTTCACACCACTCAATGGTCTGCTTGCGCAGGCTTCATGATCTACGACGTGTACTTCCGTCACGTCTTCTTGAACGTCACCATCAGGTATGTGGGCTCTTGGTTCACTGCCAGGCACAGCACCATGAGAGAGGATCGCCCATATCAGTCCGGCCAGGGGGATTCCCTTCTGCAAGCGCTAGCTGTCATGGCACAGATGGCACGGACCCGATCAGGACCCCTACGTTGAGCGGCTCATCTTATTTGGTTCCCTGGTGCAGGAATGTGCCGTACATCGCGGAGCCCGAGTGGGAGCAGCAGGCGGCCGTGGGTACGATCACCTGGTCCGACCAGTTCAAGCCCGGCCACCTGGCCTCCATGCGCGGCATCCGCTTTGTCAACGTGACGCCCGATGCACGGCTGCTGAACCCCGTCCGGAGGACGGGCGCTTGGCGGTTCTACAACTTTTTGGGTGGCTTAATTGCTTGAGAGCGATGCCTAGAGGGCTGGGCAACTCGTCATATAGGGGTTACGGGGTACGCTGGATCTTGCCGTCGCAGCTGCCACAATACCACTTGTGTTCCTCCCTTCTGTACTTATCGCTTGCTACATGTGGCCCTGCAGTTGGTGTCAAATGCTGCTTGCATCCATCTGCCTGTCCACCCCAGACACCGACGGCTCCTTCACGGGCCGCGCCCGCCCCACCCTGCTGGGCGCCTACTCGGCGGTCACCAACACGGGCCCCGCCCCCGACTGCGTGCCGGGCCCGGGCGTCACGTGCCCCCAGTTCAACTGGTGGCGTGCGGACGACAGCTGCACGACGGCTGCGCCCCTGGGGTGAGCGGTGCCCCGCTGTACAAGGGATCCTACTGCTGCATAAGTTCGCGCTTTGCAGATAAACATGCACTAAGCGCGGTTTGGCCACTGCAGGACCGCCTGGAACGCCATTGCTTGCGACTGGTACCCGTGGCGCACCGTGGCCAACCTGTACACCCGGGTGCCGGGCTACACCAGCGAGGTGGGAAGAGGGCAGGGCGCACCAAGGTCCCTTGGCTGTGTTGTGTCTGGTGCGCCAAAGCAGTCCTGCTTACGCTTACCTCTTATCATGTTCCATTCCCTGACCGTCCCTCTCCCGCAGGGCTCCCTCGGGGACGACACCAACGAGTTCGACGCCGGCGCCGTGTACCAGTTTGGCTACAAGGGCGCGGCTGCGCGCAGCACCATCATGACGCGCACGGAGGGCGTGACCGGCCTGACCGGCAAGGGCGGCTGGTACGTGCACTGGACGCTGGGCGCGCCCAAGAACTTCGAGGTGCACGTGGACCAGCTGCCGCGCGGCACCTCCATCATCTACGCCACGCGCTACCCGGCGGGCACCACCTTCAGCATCGTGCGCGTGCAGAACTGGCTGCTGCAGCCGTCCGTGCTCAGGGCCGGCGCCAACCTGGCGGCCGTGCTGGCCGACCCCACGGGCGACGTGTACTTCTTTGACGGCAAGCTGCTGTACATGAAGATCTACGACCTGCACGAGACGCCGTACCAGGGCCGCGAGGACGTGGAGTACCGGGGTGTGCAGGTGCCGGGGTCGCGCTGGGAGCTGTACTACAACGTGACGGCCAAGTTCACAACCTGCACGTCCACCCCGGCGCCCACGCAGAACGGGAAGAGCTTTGCAGCTCAGTTCTGCGCCATGGCGGTGAGCGGGTGGTGGGCGGTGCAGCGTTTCTGGTTGATAGCTTGTCGCGCGCTTTGGAAGCCCAAGCCTTACTACACTAGTTACCGTGGCGATCCCGGCCCTGTTTATGTTCTAGCATGTCCTTTGGCTAGCCCTGTTGAGGTTCCATGTCGCCTCACGATGTCGCCTCCTGCCCCCGTTATACGGTATGTCTCCGCAGGGCACCGCCGACGACTACATCCCCGCCAACCTGACCACGCCGTACGACCAGTGGCCGCTGCCCTACTGCACCGACATCGCGCCGCCCCTGTCCGTGTGCGCCGCCAACAACGTCAGCGCCGCCGCCTGCACGTGCCCTGCGCTGGTGGCGGCGGGCCGCTGCGCCGCGCTCAGCGCCACGTGGCCGGCCGCCAGCGGGGCGGAGATGGCGGCGCTGGCGGCCAAGGCGGGCGGCTTCTGCGGCGTGGCGTGCGGGCGGTGCACGGAGAACAAGGACACGTGCCTGGACGCGCCCATGCCGCCTGTCGTGTCGGGTGAGCTTGTGGCACCGCACAAGGCATGCAAGCATTGACATGCTGGACCACTATGTACGGCACCATGTGCTCGGACACTTGCGGTCCACGATTCTGGCATCTGGCGATGTAACTTACTCCAACCTGCGCGCCCCCTGCAGGCGGCCGAACGTGTGCCCAGCTCGTGCCGTTGGCCAAGTGCTACGAGGTCGCACCGCTGGGCTTTTGCCACAACGCGTGCGGCGTGTGCAGCGGCAGGGGGCTGCCCTGCCTGGACTACCTGGCCGACGGTGGGTGCAGCGGGGGCTAGCAGGGTTTTACCGGTAGCACATGGTCAGGTATTGTGCACGGGTGTTGAAGCGGGAACCGAGCACAGTTACTCGCCATCATCGGCTGACTCGCTGACATGTGCTAACCGCCTGTACGCGGGACGTGCACATCGGGGTCTGGGGTTCACAACCTCGTAAAATGGCTTGCGATTGGCCCACGCCATAACGGCCGCACCTCATGCACCTGCCGTGAATGCAGGTGCTGACTACACGTGCGCTGACTTGCGCTCCTGGGGCAGCTGCAACGAAACGTGGGTGGTGGAGAACAGCTACTGCCGAGCCACATGCGGCGCCTGCGCCGGACCCCCGCCGCCGCCTCGGCCCCCGTCTCCACCGCCGCCCCCGCCGCAGCCCAGCACCATTGCTGCCACCTTCGACACGGCTGCAAACATCTCCAGCGGCTGGTCGATGTGGATCAACCCCTGGAGGTCGCCAGAGGAGGCCCCTCAGGTATGCGAGCCGTTCACAGTTCAGTACTGCACCATGGCAAAGAAAACCTGATAGTTCTTGCAGGTTGCCAAGTTGGCCTAGCAAACCAAGAAAACTGATTGCATTTTTCACCACCAACCATCCAGGCAAGCTACGCGTTCGGTTCGGCGGCGGCGGCCTACACCGGCTCCACCGGAGGGCTGTTCGTCAACGTCAGCAAGACGTCGCCGGACGCATGGGACATCGAGCTGCAGGTACGGTACGCCACATGCGTTCCCTACCCAGCGCACTCACGCGCTGCCCTTCGCAACTATCAACACGCTGTACAGCGTCTGCTGAAGGCCTTCAGTTCCTCCTGCGTGTAAGGCGATGTACTGCTTGTTGTCCCGCAGGGCCCCACCATCGAGGTCTTCACCGGCCGCCTCTTCACCTGCTGCATGTGGGTGCGCCTGGCGTCCAACAGCCCCGCCAAGACCAGCAGCATCACCATCTACCTGCAGAACCAGACCGACACGTGGGACTGGGTGGGCGACTCGCTGTGGCAGGCGCCCATCAACACCACGTGGCAGCAGCGCTGCCTGTCCAACGTGGGCAAGGACCCCAGCGCCACCGCGCCGCCCACCTTCGCCAAGTTCAAGGTCATGCTGGGTGCCTCCCGCGCGGTCATCCACATCGACAACCCCATCATCACCACCACCAACGCGCCCTCGCCCCCGCCCGTCGCCGCCGCCTCCAAGTCCCTCAACGGCTCCTCGACCAGCCGCTGGGGCGAGCTGCTCCCGCCCACCCCCGACGCCCCGCCCTTCGCTCCAACCACCACCAGCATCCCCGCTCCCCCGCCCGCTGGCACCGCCATAAGCCGCAGCCAGGACACGGCCACAGGTGACAGCTCCACTGGCACCACCCAAGAGCGTCCGGTGGGCTCCACCAGCGGCCCTGACACCCCGTCCCCGGCTGGTGGGGACCCCGGCACAGGCGGGGGCGGTGCGCCCTCCGGCGGCAGTGACTTCCCCGTGGCGGCGGTGGTGGGCACGCTGGTGGCGGCAGGCGTGCTGGTGGTGCTGGCGGGCGTGGGCGTGGCGGTGGTGATGGTCAAGCGGCGGCAGGCGGGCTCGGGCCGCGTGGTGCCGCTGGGGGACGAGGGCGGCGGGGCCGGCGGTGGCGCCACGCGCGGAGCATGGGGGGAGCAACCGGAGCGGCCGCCGCAGCAGCAGCAGCCGTGAGGGTACCGTGTGCGACCTCCGTTGGCCAGACAGCATACTGGTGGTGAGACACGGTATGCCAGCAGCGTGGCGGCTGTAGTCAACCGTTAGCTTTTTACATTCTTTAGCAATAAACATCAGTTCAGAGTGGCGCCACGTCTGAGCGCTTTCGCTGGGAGGCGTCGTACCACATAATCATTGTGGCTACAGCTTCAGTGAAGCTTATGAAGTATAGCTTACGTACTGTCGAGCGTAATGGGATGCTGCCACACTCCCCACCTGAATGCTGCGGCATTAAGCAACACTGGGTCGAGCACTGTGCCTGGGTACTGACTATGGATAGCCACCTGCAACAAGGCCGGCCACTGATTGGATGCCACTGTGATGACCGTGCGCTTGGCCGGCTGTGTGGTCTTAGCTGCCAGTTATGAACGCGCAGACGCGTTGCGGGGGTCTGCAGGGATTTTGCTCAGAGCTTACGTACTTGCTGTCCGTTCACCGCTGGAATATGCGAGCATGCCCTAGTTGTTGTCGCTGTTGCAAGAAGGACACACTGGCACGTGACCGTATGTACCCCGGGCAATGGGGTGGGCGGTTCCTGCACATACCGAACTGACGGTCAGCTGCCCTAGCTAAATGGCGTGTGCAGAAAGGGCACGCACTGTTGCGAATGTTCATGGGATGTGCTGATTGTTGGTTGGGCGAGGGTTATTGCTGGGCGACTGCACTGGCTGGCGCGTGCGAAAGGTAGTTCCTCTATCGGTACTGTGTTATGTACATACCCGTGTGCCTTTGCGTAGTAATAATCTGGGCGAATACCGGTAGTCGGTCGTGGTTCCAGTCCGCAGGAGTGGGTGGCATACTTGGTGGTGTAGCGCTGCTGTGCATCGTGTGTCGGGGCTTTGCAACTGCTGCATGCGTTTCGCTCCTTACACCACGCCAGATGAATATGGTGGCATCGAGATGTGCGAGGTGTGGCCCTGTAAGACCCACCGTCTTGGCATATCAACTACAGAGCGGCATAGCAGCATGCATGCTCAGTGGGGCAAGAACTGTTGGCAAAGAGTCAGTCGGCCAGATGACAAGGAGGGGCTGTGCTGGGGAGCCAGCAGCTGGGGATAAGGCACACCATAGCTGATGACATATCTGATGACGGCCACGCCTTAACAGCCATAGCTGACAATCGCCACAGAAGATGACGCCTTTGAAGACATCGCCTAGTAAGTAGTTACTGCCCTGGGCGACCTGCCCGGCGGACTACCGGTATGCGTCCTTGCCGCTTACAATCCAGGCCGCACCAACGGAGCCACCTCCACGCACAACGCACCGTTGACGCCCGCCACTGCCATGTCTAAGAAGCTCCTCACTAGTGCATCGCCTTCACCAACCACCCTTAAGCGGCGTCACCTGCTCCACAAGGGCTGCTCGCTGCCACAGCGAGCTGGCCGCCTGCCCAGAACCCTTGCAGCGATCCTTCCATGCGGAGACTACCTTATCCGCTGCTCCTGCTGCGTAGCAGCGTGAACCTGCGTGAACCCTCCTAGGTCCTAGCTGCCTACCCATGGCCCTCACCCGCACAATGCGATGCAATGCCGCACGAAAGGAATCGCTTTCTCACCTATGGCCCCAGTCTGCGCAGCATGCGAGCCTTCCACCAAGCCCTGCATGCACAGACAGCTGCCTCACTCCTGCACACAGCGACGTGCACCTCGCGACCCCGGCTAAACCCACAGCCCCAAAATCCATCACGGCGTCTCTGCACACGGACCCGCCTTAACCGCCTTTCCATCCGTCAGGCGGCCCCGCGGTATCCCCCACGACCGGCGACCACACGCCAGTTTCATACAAGCATTCTGGCCAGCGTGAACCGGAGAGCCGTGCTAGCAGTTGACATGCACTTGCCAACTGTCTCCTCCTACCCACTCCAGCCGCCCGCTGCAGGTACCATAATCCCGCCCACCAGCCATGCTAACGCCCTGGCCCCGGCGGCCCCGTAACATGCCCACATGCTTCACACATTGCACCCCAGCCCCTCCTGCTCCTGCTTGCTCCCTCACCGCTCCTCCCCTACCCCTGCTCCCCAGCCCCTCACACCTCCAGCATCATTCTACCTACGTAATCCCTTTGCCCCCGCCCCCGCCCTCAGTTTGGCGGCAGCACCTCCCTCAGCTGCTGCTTGGCCGCGTCGCTGAGCTCCCGCGGGAAACGCACCTCGAAGTGCACCATCAGGTTGCCGTACGACCCGGGCTGCTTGGTGATGGGCATGCCCTTGCCGCTGCGGGAGGGGAGGGGCGAGAGCGGGGAGCGTGAGGAATTCAATAGGCTTCAAGCGGGGTAGTTTGGCACAACAGGCAGGGTTACTTGGAGATGGGCATGCCCTTGCCGCTGCGGGGAGGGGAAGGGGGGGCGAGGGGAAGGAGCGGGGAGGGCCGCGGGTTTGTACCGCTGGGGGCCCGTGCGTGAGGTACGGCATACAGCTGGGCGGTAGGCAGGGCGAGTGTGGAAGACGCGGCGCGTCAAGGTGGTGCCAAGGCCGGGGGTGCCATCACCCACATGCTTGCTTGGCACGCCATGGAAGCCTGACGCTACGGCTGAACCAGCATTGTGAGGCTGCCGTGGTGGTTGCGGTGTACCGGTACCTGCAGCGCTGCACAGCGTCCGCCTGCAAACACACCCGCTCGCCCGTCTACACCAGACACCACCTGCGGCTTCCCTGCCGGCCCATACCCTCCACCGCGCCCCGCCCCGCCGCCGCCGCCGCCGTTGGCCACAGCCCCATGCACTCCACACCCCACTCACCGCACCACCTTGGTGTCCCCCGGCCGCACCAGGTCCTTGACGGGGAAGTCGATGGTGGTGCCGTCCAGGTGCGGGATCTGGGGGGCAAGCGGGCGTGGGCGGGGTGGGGGATTTGGGATTGCTGGGGGTGAGGGTGCCGGAAGTGCACGTGTGGCGGGGACGGGCGGCAATGCCATAATGTCCCTCTGCGTGGCTGCGCCCGTACAACCCATGCCTACGGGCCCCTCCACCCTTCTCTCGACCCTCTGTGCCTGTCGGTGGCAGCAAAAGAACGACGGGCAGGCGATGGCAGAGCCCACACGTGCAGTTGGGGCAAGGGAGGCCACGCACGCCCTGCCTCTCGCACGCCCGCGTTACTACTCACAAGAAACCTTGCCGTTGTGCGGATGCCCGTAAGGTCCCGCCCCGCGCGGCGCACTCTTCTGCCCCAAACCCCACCCGTATTCCATGCATCCCAGCTCCCCACCTGCAGCATGGTGCCGCACACCCCGTCCGTACCCCGCAAGCCCCCGCGCCCTACGGCGGGCCCCCACCCCCCCGGCCCAAACTAGCCCCCACCTGCAGCGTGGTTCCGCACAGCGCGTCCGCCAGCGGCAGCACGGCGGTGTAGTGCAGGGTGTCTCCGTCGCGGCGGAAGCGAGGGTGCGGCTTCTCGTCCAGCACAAACACAATGTCGGCGGGGATGATGCCCGGCTCCTCGTCGCCTGGGGGGGGCGGGGGGCGGGGAGCGGGGAGCGGGGACGAGGAAACTAAGGAGAGTTTGTTGTCGAGGAAACGCTCGCACGCGCTGTTGTAGTAGGTCAGGCCTGGAGGGTTGGGAGAGTTGCGAGGGGTACACAGATGCGGCGGGACCCGCGCATGATGCCAGGCCTTACACACTGGCAGCTGGCCACTCGGGCGCAGCGCAACAGGTTTGGGCGGTGGCACGTGGTGCCCTTGGTCCTCCACCGCGCCACCACCCGCATCGCGCACCCGTGCCCTGAGCGGCCCCGCCTGCCCGCGCCCCTTTCTTTTTCCGCTCCCCCGTGCCCTCACCCTTCTCCTGGAAGGTGATCTTGGTGCCCTTCTTCCACCCCGGCCGGACCGCGATCTCCAGGATCTCATCCGTGGACGTGCCCCTGACCTGGGTTGGAGGTTGGGGGTGCAGGACTGCTATTAGGCTTGATGGTGCTGGGGCTGCCTCAGGATCACGGTCGCCGACCCAGTCCAGCATGCGACACGTTGCATGTGCGCATGACAACCCCAAGTACTTCGTCGTGCTTTGGTGTCGTGCTTTGATAGGCCAGGAGAAGCACAAGATCTCATCCGTGGACGTGCCCCTGACCTGGGTGCGAGGGCCGCGCGCAGGGCGCAGGGAGAACGATGACTTATGTGAGGCTCGAGAGTGCCAGGGCCGCAGCGGAAGTGCCGTCCCCGATCGTCACTCAACATGCGACGCCTCCCATGTGCCAGCACAGACCCAGGGCAACTTCCAGCAAGTCCCACTGCCGCAAGCCGCAAGCCGCGTGCGCAGCGCAACGGCGCAAGCTATGTACCGTATGGTGTCCAGGCTTCAGCACAGGGGGAGGAGACACGCCCTCGGGCGCCGGCCCCACCCGCACCTTTCTGCTGATCTTCATCTTCTTTGTTGTCCCCGCGTATAGCTCCTGGCGGTGGGGGTGCACAGCAGCGGTATGGCGTCAGTGTGCAGTGCATTTGCCGCTGTACGACGCCACAGAACCCCGGAGCACCGCCCCCACCAACTTCCCGTTCAGGATTAGTGAAGGGGTTCAAGTGATCTGCGAACTGGGCTCGGTGAAGGCCACCGCCGTACCCAGCTCCGCCACGAGGCACGAGCCACCTACCTTGTGGCAACTGCTTGGCTGTCCATAAGCCCGCGCTTCCACGCCCCCACGTCACCGCCTTCACCGCCTCAGCACCCAGCACGCCCGTATCCCGCGCCCCCGCCGTGCACCCAGTCTCCTCTCCCCTCGGCCCCCGCCCCTCTCCATGGCCTGGCTCCGCCCCTCCCCCCCACCCGCCCTTCGCCCTACGAAAACCCCTGAACCCTCCGTATCCGTCTCTTCTGTCCCCTCCCCCGGCCCCCGCCCCCAGCCCCACCTCCAGCGTGAGGTTGAGGCGGTGCTCGATGGCCTTGGCCTTGACGGGCCCCGACGGCCGCCGCCCCATGCCGGGCATACCACCCATACCGCCCATGCCCCCCATCCCTGCGGGGTGGGTGTGCATGAGGACACAAGTATGAGGTCCATGGCACGGTCAAGTATAGCGCGGTTTGGCAACAAAAAAGGCAAAGTGCAAGGGACCCCCTGCATCAGCGCACGTGTGCCCCCCGTCCTTGTGGGGTGGCCGTGAGGACACACACGAACTCCATGGCACGAAGGCGACCGGATGCAGCGACAAGGAACCCACTGGCAGGATCCCTGCTCCTCCGCACATGCGCTCCCTCAAAGAGAGGCCAAAGCTCGTAGCCCCCGGCTCCATGGCCCTGTGACACGTAAGAAACAGCTGTAGACCAGACCCACGCCGGTCCAAGACGTACGGGCGTTTTGCTGTTTCCCCGCTGGCCCCCATATGCTCGTGGCCGCAACCCGAGCCACAACCCCACTACCCCTACCAGGCCAACCACGCGGGCTGCCTTGGCCCCCTGCCCTCGGCCCTACCCAGTCCGTTCCCGAACCCCTCCCCCACCTGGCATGCCGCCCATCCCGCCAAACGCACCGAACGGGAAGCCCCCTCCGAAGGGCCCCCCGAAGCCGCCCATGTCGTCATCGTCCCCCATACCGCCGAACGCGCCGCGCCCAAACAGCTGCGGGCAGGGGGGTGGCAATGGGTGAGGGTTTGGGGAGAGCGGTCGGAGAGCGGTTGGAGAGCGGGGGGAGGAAGTCCACAGGTGTGCTGGATAGGCTGTGTTTAGGGACCTGCCGCACGGGCAGCGCTGGCGAGGCGGAGCCAAGGACGTGGCCGAAGGCACGTGAGGGACAGTCAAACCGCTGTCGCAGGCCCCTGCCTTCCCCACAGCCTCAGCCGCGGCCGCAGCCACAAACGCTGCCCCAGCGCATCTGGCTGACGCCTGCTGGCCCCTGCCCGCCCCTGCCCCGCCACCACTGCCACCACCACCGCTGCTCCTGCTGCAGCTCATGCTGTTGCAGCATCTGCTGTTACATCCTCTGATGCCGCTCAGCCATGCTACTCCTGTGATTGCGGCCCTTCCATTAGTACTGCTGCTGCTGCACGTGCCGCTATGGGGTCCGACGCCACGCCGTTGTGTCCGGCCGCGCCCCTGCCGCCACCGCCTGCAGCCCGCCTCGTCACACCCTGCCGTGTGGCCGCGCCCGCCGTCGCTGCCACGCCGCACCCCCTTCATGCACGCCCGCCGCCCTCGCCCGCTGACGCGCTGCTGGGCATCCGTCCTGTGCATTCCGCGGCCGTGTCCCCTTTGCCGCCCCACGGCACCCCGCTCCGCCCCACCGCACCCTGCTGCACCCCGCCCCGCACGCCGCGCTGCCTGCCGCGCCCCTTGCATCGTTCACCACCGCCGCGGCGCCCCTCACCACCCCTCACCACCCAGGCCCCAGCCACAGGCGGCGCTGCCGTGCCCCTGGGTCCTGTGGCGCAACGGGCAGCGCCGCAGGCCCCGCCTGCGGCTGCTGTGGTCTTGACCAAGGCCACGGCGCCGTGCCGCCCGCCGCTGCCCGGCAGCCCCCGAAAAGCGCCATGCCACGCTGCCACAGGACGGCCGGGTGGCATGGGAGAAGGCGCTCAGGACCCCTCTCCCCGCTCCATGCTCCAGACCGCACTCGCAAGCTGGTGCCAGGCCGAACCTCAGCCCAGTGCTGCGCTTCGCTGCGGTGTTCCGTGCTGCGCTGTGCCCTTTTGCTCCGACGAGAGCTGCGCTGTCTCAGTGGCCCTGCCCAGTTGCTCCAGAGCACGCCGTCACCTGCCGGCGCCCTGTCGCGCAGCTCCCCGTGCCCGGCAGTCCCAGCCTGGCGACATCAGCCCCTTCGCCGCCCCGATGCCTCACCCGCTTCATTCGTCCAGCCGCCCGTCCCAAGACGGAGCCTCATCCCGGGCACTCCCCACAAGCCCGTCACCCTCCCCCAATCCAGCCGTCGGGCACGCCCCAGCCCATCCGTACCCACCTCCGCAAAGAGGTCCTCTGGTCGCCGGAAGTGGAAACCGCCGCCGCCTGGTCCGCCGCCGCCCATCCCGTTCTTAAGCCCCTCCTCTCCATACTTGTCATAGATCTCACGCTTTTGGGGATCTGTAAGGACCTGGTGGGACCATACAAGCGGGAGGCGGGTTTAGCGGGGTTGTGAGCGGCTAAGGGGTTGGGATCCGGGGTGCGGATACGGTCCTGGTTCTGAACCTGGGGTTCTGTTCGGGGCATAGGGCTTCTGAATCCCGATGTCACAAGGACCCACCTCGTACGCCTCTGAGATCTCCTTGAACTTTGCGTTCGCTGCCTCCTTGTTGTCGGGGTTCTTATCCTGTGTTGTAGATGACAAACAATGCGGAAAGGTCAGGGGTGCAATGGGCAGCAAGAGTGCCCCCGCGTGGGGTGACGGCAGGGCACCAGGCGCACGGACACCTCTCCTCGAGGCCGAGCCACTCTCATGCATGTCGAGTCGCTGCGGTCCTTACCGGGTGCCATTTCATAGCTAATTTGCGGTACGCTGAACGTAGCGGAATGGGAGCGCAGCGGATTGTTAGCGCCGAACGTGTGCAACGAAGAGCGCCATGGCGCAAGCCCAAACTGATCTACCTTTTTTAAGCTCATTGTCATCAGCGGTCTTTGATACGCCCAATATAGTATAATAGTCTTTCCCCATTGCGGTATGTGTTCAGCCTCGCCTCCGCCGACGTTCCCGCTCAAGCGACAAGAAGGAGTGGACTCAGACTTTTCGACACGATATGATAGGTCTTAAGATGTTACCAAGACAATTCAAAAGTTGCGTCGGATGGGGTAGGGAACAGGCCCGAGTCGCTGTCCCTGTCACAGGTGCGAAAGTTGATTTTCTACGTAAAGTTGTGTAAAAAGAATATTTAGCGTGTGGAGGATGTACGTTGATCGGATGAGCGGCACCGTTGCGGCCTGTGTGTTTGCGGTTGGGCAGCGGCCGCTGCTCGGCTTCTGGATTGTTCCGTCGTAAGCCTCGGCGAGGCCGTTTCGCGGTCCTGGAGGGTAGCAGCCCGAAAGCATCCCTTCCACCAAATAATAGAAGCGCAGGGTTTCTATACCTTGGGTTTGACGTGCGTGCGATGCGGCGCTTCGCACGAGAGATTGCTTGGCCCCTTTCCACATAGGGCCACTGTGACCCTTTGTCAGGCCCACACCCAGACATCACACCCTCCTACAGCTCAGCGCCATAACAAATGTTGCCCACCCACACCTGCCCTACCCTGTCCATTTCTGGAGTACCGCACCATCACCACCCATCACAGAAGGTACCGCAGCACGGGAGGTCCCATGAGGAGGCTTTTGTGTCTCCCTTGACCCTGGGACCCATTCCCACGTTACGACTTCTGCTGCATGTTACAGGAGGAGTTCCAGTTGACTTAGCACGGGTGGCTAGGCTCCACGGGACTTGCACGCCAGGGAGCCGTACAACATTGGACTTCTCTGGTGATACTCTGGTATTGTAAATATGGCGGAAGACAAGATCACTACGGTGCATCGTAAGCGCCATCACCAGGCACCGCCTCTGCCGGCCAGGCAGCGCGTGGGACATACGTCCGGAGTGGACATATGTTGCCCAGTGGGTCCCACCCGTCCCTCCCTAGAGCATCCGACCGAGCGGCCCCCAGCAATAAACAGCAGACAACTCGCCTTGGCCAATATCCTACATGCACACTACAGTGCATGGGAATGTAACACACGGCAAACCGGGTTGCCGGTACGGGTTCAGCGTAAGGTAGGGTACTGAGGACCCGAGCACCCGGCGCACCTTCCCTGTCCAAGGGAGGTGATCGCGCCAATTGATCAATGGAGCCATGGCATGTAGCAGTACGGCAATGGCCGGCAAGAACTTATGTCGGACTGGGCTGGAGGGACCCGCCCTGTCTTCGGGTTCCCGCCCTGTGCAATCCAACCTGGACCCAATAAGCCAGCAGCGCCCACGCGGCATGCCCTCAATAGACCGTATGCAGCGGTGTGGCGATGTTACGAAATTTGAAAGTGGACCACCCGTACAACCCGCTTCTGAACACAACCACACGCACCGTCAGCGCCAACACCACCTACAGCCTTCGTTAGCCTTCGTTCAAAGCGGCGAACCCCATGCATGTAGATGGATCTCACTCCCAGCTAATCATTATACCGGTATGCTGCAACCCACAACAACCTTCCTTGCACTATCCCAGAAGTCTGCAGCCCTGGCACTGGTGCATCCTTCACCACTTTCCATTTGGAACGTAATTTGGCAAACATGCGCGACACGGTGCTCCTTGATACCATTCAGTGCAGCAGGTGGTGGCAGGAGTGCACACAGCACTGAGAGGGCCCAAACAGTGCCAAGCAGCTGTTACCCCTAACCGTCTGTTGCGCCTATTGTGCTATCGTGCTTCCTCAATGAACATTAGCACGGGGAACATGAAATCTGCATGCCAACAAGCGCATACAGGCATTGGCCGCCTGGAATGTAACACATACTGCCAAATACTTAAGCCACACATGTGCCTCACAGCTGCAATCAGTCGCAGATCCCCACCAACCGTTCAGTACGCCCCAACGCCAATAACCCAAGAGCCACAACCATGTGCGCCAAGGTGTACGCTTCCTGCTGCGCGTGCTGCCACGTGCCAGCAAGCCGTGCCGTTACCCCGCCACCTAAGAACCCATGTGCCCCACAGCAGCAGGACCACCACCACCACCACTAGCGGCACTAGGCTGTGAGGCCGCAGCCCGCATCACGGCCCGCCGAGCCACCACAGCCTACCCGGAATGGAAACCAGCACCCCACGCGCGTGCTCACGGCACGTGCCCCATGCGCCACAACACCCCAAGCTCCCTTGCCATCCGCCCAACACTACCCCACGCGCCATCCCGCCTGCCCTCACGCCACGTGCCTCCGCACGGGGCGACGCACGTGCTATCATACGGTAACCACACAGGCCAATACACACCGCAACACGTGCCACGTGCCCCACACGTCCTCCCACGTGTGCCTCAACATGTGCCCGGCCCTCACAGCACGTAGCCCTGCACCGGCACGCCCGCCACCACCAGTGGCACAGGCCGGGGGGCGGGCGCCTCCGCCACCGCGCCGCGCGCCCGGGCGTCGATCCACGCCTGGGGTGAGGAGGGAGTGAGGAGGGAGCGAAGGGGGTGCACATGTACATCGTTGTAACATGCTCCTCCCCCCCCTTCAGCACCACCCGGACTTCCTCAACCCAACCCAGCGCACTGCGGGCTGTCACAACTTCGCTTTCTGCAGACCCAGGTGTCCGCTGTCGGTCACTTGTCTGGGTTACCTCAGCTAGCGGTGCTGTGCATACCCGGTACCGGACGACACCTCACCTTCATGCGCTACCCCCCTGCAACTGCAAGCCATGCGGTCCAAGCCGCACCCCACCCCCCACCCACGGCCCCCCACCTGCATGAGCTGCGTGCCCTGCACCCACGCACCCACACTAGCACACACCCCACCCCACACACCCCCACCCCCCCTCCGCGGTCCCCCACCTGCATGAGCTGCGTGCGCACAGTGTGCAGCTCCGTGCGCTTGGCAGCCAGCTTGGACTCCAGCGCGCTGTGGGGAGTGCGTGGGGCAGATATGTGTGTGTGGGGCTGGGGGGAAGGGGGGTAGGGGATGGCGGGGGAACAAAGTACTAGGCGGGGGCGGGGGCGGGGGAGGCGTGGCTTGTCGCAGGACAGTGGCCGCCAGCTTGGACTCCAGCGTGCTGTAGTAAGGGAGGCGTAGTGTGGATTAAGGGGTTATCACATGGCAGGGCAAAGGACATGGAGGGGCTCTGTTGGGTGTGGCCGCCAGCCTGGACTGCAGCGCACTGTGGTTGGGGCAGGGGGGCAGAGAGGGGCAGGGGGGTACTGGTTAGGTTCGTGACTTCGTGTGGGCAGCAGGGCGGCGGCGAGCAAGGCAGTGGGTTAGCGGGGATCTGTGCTAGGTGTCAGGCATGGCACTTAGAAGGTTGTCAGGCTGTGGAGTTTGCTGTGGCCAGTGGCTGCACGGAGAAGGGGGTGCAGCGTTGGAGGAGCAGGAAGTGGTTGCCACAGCCGCCCCCTTGCGGCCTGCCTTCTCAGTCACGTGTGTTATGGTGCGCAGGTGCTACCAGCTCCCCGCAGCTGCCCCTGCCCCGTAACCCCCCGTCCCCACTCACGCCAGGTCCTGGTTGATGCGGCCCGAGATCCAGCCCTGGAAGGAGGGAGAGGGTGGACGGCCGGAGTGGGTGACGGCGAGCAGATCAGACGGCTTGGACAGCTGCTTCAACGCAGCACAATGCAGTATCCTGCTTTCGCCTGCACGCCCTCCACCCCAACGCCCGCAGGAAAAGCCTACCGCTGCCGCCCACGTAGCGAAACCTCGGCTTCTCGTTATCTATGCAATATCAACGTCGTGGTCGCGGAAATGCAAGGCATGGCTCAACGTTCTGATGGCACTTGGCGCCGCCCACCTGCAGCCACCTCTCGGCGTACACCACGTCCTGCTGCACGTCGCGCGCCTTGCCCAGCATGCCGCGGATCCTGGCGTACACGATCATGTCCGAGATCTGCGGTGTACGGCACGTTGTACGGCAGGCGTACGACAATGATTACACAACATGTGACACGCTGCACGTGGAAGGCGGTAGCCGGTAGGCGTCCTGAGCAGGGTCTCACGACCCAGGGGTGCCAACGTAACGCCAGGTTGGTTGCCAACTGCCTAGGGTACGGCGTACGGCACGCTGCACGGTACGGTTGGCAGGGTGTGTCCCTACATCCCAATCCCAAGGTACGCCAATACAGCATACATGGAGCTTCGTCCAAGCTTGGGCGCCTCCCCTGGCGCTCAGCACCAAGCAGACATGCGCTGTGTCCCTGGTACATGTGCTGGTAGCTGGTAGCCACCCAGGCATACTGGTGTACCTGGTAGGCACACCCCCGCCAGCGCTTCGAGCCTTCGACCCTTTGGCAGCGAGTGTCCTTCATTAGTCCCCAGACCTCCTTGCTCCTTTACCCCCGGCCCCTTGCACCCCCCTGTGCCCACCATGTTGTCGAACACTGGGGGCGGCCGTTAGCCGGTTGGGTTGGTTGAACGGTTGGGTCCGTTGCGATTATGGTTGTGGTGGGTTGGAGGGCGGGGAGGGGAGAGCGAAACGGGGTCAGGAGTTGCTAGGCGTGAGCGCAAACAGTGGTTCCGCATGTGCTGCGGGGTCACCATAATGCTATAATACAAGTACATGGCTGTCGGCGGTGGAGGCGCTCAGGACGGAAGGTGAGCGGTACCGTTGCAGCTTGCAGCCACGCCTACGCCCAAGGATGTATAAGATCTTAAGCGCATGCATGACCTTTTAATGGACAAAAAAACGCGTCTAAGATCTTCAGTACCTGGAAGCAGTAACCGTGGGTGCCCTGTGGGACGCCGCCCATGGCCCAACCGCCCCCCAACCGACCCCCAACCGCCCCCCAACCGCCCCCCAGGTGCTCACCCACGTCGAAGAGGCCGAAGCCCACACGCAGCTGCTGCAGCTGCGGGCGAGAACCGAGTCAAGGGGAAAACGAGAGAGGAGCATCATTTCACGTCAGTTGCGCTGCGGCGTACAGGACTACCCACGCATATCACAGGCCCCTGCACGCATTGCGCTACCGCCGTTACCCGCCTGCCCCCCGCATGCCGCGTGCCCCTCGTGTGGCCCCTCGCCCCCTGCACCGTCTCCGCGTTGCCACGGTTTGGTCCCCTGCCCCCTCCCCCCCTCCCCTCCCCCCATGCTCACCTTCTCAGCCTTGACACGTGGCATGTCGGGGATGAGCGCCCGCGCCCTGAGTGCGTGGTCGGCCGCCACGCGGCACAGCTGCACGCCCTGACGCATCTGGGAGCGCTTCACCATGTCGACCTGGGGGGACAGCAGCCAGCCAAGGAAGAGAGACATTAAGATAGGAACAGGAAACATGTAAAAGGATAAGGTTGAAGAGCGCGGCCGCATCTGGGAGCGCTTCACCATGTCAACTTGGAAGGGGGTGGGGTGGGGGGTGGAGGGCAAGGGGGTAAGGGGGGAGGTCCTTCCAGGGGTGGGCAAGCAGGCAGGCGAAGGAGTGGCAAGGGAGCTGTGCGGCAGGTGGAGCGGTATGAGCTCTCCGCCATGGCCCCGCTGTCGCCACCAGCCGGGGGAACGGAGATGGTGCAGCGGTGGGCGGTGGACGTGGTGTCCGTCGGCCCCACTGGGAGCGCCGCCCTGGCTCCCTCACCTGACCCCCTGCCATCTCCCGATGACCCCTCTCCACCCCCCTCCTCCCCTACTGCCAATGCCTTTCTCCCCTTGCCCCCCCCTTCCCCGCCCTCCTTTCGACGGTACTATACCAGAACATAATGTACACCACGTTTTGGCTTCCAGCCAGCACTCTGCAGCCGTCCGTCGCACCATGAGCGAGCCCCTCCCCATGAGGAGGACCTGCCCTCCCCCCCAACCCCCATGAGGAGGACCTGCCCTCCCCCCCAACCCCCATGAGGAGGACCTGCCCTC
>VFQN01001091.1_pt1 | contig 47483 bp, 44 predicted proteins | sample 3512371 | NCBI WGS metagenome assembly VFQN01 (sample SAMN10412370, study PRJNA504923) | tailings metagenome | isolation source: Replicate 2 from Balatoc abandoned mine | place: Philippines: Itogon, Benguet | collected 2017-08-28
GGGAAATCCAACCCCACCGGCTGGCATTTTAAAACGGGCGTTTTAAAACCACTTTTAAAACGCAACACCTTTTAGGACCCTTTACTAAGGTGAGCGTTGTGCTGAGGGCATGTATGGCCCTTGGTAGACGTGATGGGCCGCAAAGGTTGCGATTGTATGTGAAAGCAGCACGTGGGCGAACGGCACGTGGCATGTCGGTCAATGGCCACAGGATGCATACCCTGCATGGGCACGTGTCCTATCCATAGCTCAACAGCTATTGCAGATGAACGCCCAAGCTTCACTGTTGTAGCTAGAGGCAAATCGTGTGAGCCCGGTGGCCTCTGCCCCGGCAGCGTGGCACGACAGACCCATGGGTCTCTCGACACGTGCCACTGCAGGTAAGCCGAGGCGATTTTGTCCGTTCAGCGCATTAATATACTGGATCTTTTCAGGTCGCTGCAAGCATTGTGCTTGATGCGCATGATTGCGAAGGCAGGCGCAAAACTGGTGTACCCTCGATGCGAGGCGCATTGTACATGGAGGGCGGGAAGCACTGGCAACCATAACGGCTAACTGACTGGTCAGCCCCACAGGCTGCACAGCATATGCCAATTCCTTATTCTCTTATAGCACCGCTCGGTGCGAGTTGCGTTTTATAGGCTCGGACGCCGACGGCCTGACGCGCAGACGTGCCGGAACTTCGACCTCGTCGAGCCGTCCACCGGCAGCACTTTGCTCAAGCTGCACTCCAAATACCGCAGGTGGGTAGGTGTTGTAAGGGAGCGGCGCGCGATAGGGCCGTCCGAGGCCGTCCGCAACCGGAAGCGCGCCAAAACCGGTACTTAAGCATACACAACGCCGTAAGCTACGCAACCATAAAGAAATCGAGCAGCAGGCGGTGGTATTTCAACAACGCGTCCCATCATTGTGTGAGCCCGCTGTGCTTGCGCGCTGCAGTCTGCCGTCGTTTGGGCCCTGCATGCCTATGCCGCTGCTTTGCACATATGACAAGTACATTATGCTTCTGACAAATATATGCGCACTTTCAAATTTTGCTACCTCAGGTGTAGCCCGCGCCTACGCACTTGCCCCGGGGCGCGACCGGGAAACCGCTCTGTCCTACTGGGCAACAAGCCAGCAGCACCCCAGCCGAACACACCCTGTGAGTGAAAGAAGGTGCCGCAGACGGGCGTACGAGCAACGCCAGGAGCGGAGGCAGCAGCACGCAGCTACTCTCCAGGAACCCATCCCACTGGTATATCCGGGGCTCTGCCGCCAACCCACGAGTCCAATTCGCGGGGTGTTAGCCGGGGCTCATGGAGAGCGGGCAGAGTCACACGGCCCTCGGAGATGCACAGACATCACCGCGGCCCCCGCCGCCACCGCCGCTGCCGCCACCGTCGCCGCCGCCGCCGCAGCAGCAGCAACAGCAACAGCAGCAACAGCAGCAGCAACAGGAGGACGGCAGTTTGGATGTACAGCTGTTCTCCAAGCTCCCCACCGGCCCCTTCCTGCGCGTGCTGGAGCACCTGCCCCGTCAAGACCGGGCGTGCAGCGGCCGCCTGGCGTGCAGGGACGCGTGGCGGCACCTGTCCTTGCCGCACCACCGTACAGCGCACCTCAGCCAGCCGCTGCCGCCACACGCCGTACCGTGGTTCGAGCGCTACGGCCCCGAGGCCCTGAAGCAGCTGCCTGTGAGGGAGCGCTTCGAGATGCCGATCAGCGCCGCAGCCGCTAGCGGCAGCACCGCCAACCTGGCCGCAGTTTGGGGCATGGTGCGGCAGGGGATTCCGCCAGAGCTGCTTCACCACGACCACCGCTGCGCTGCCAGCGGCGCGACAGTGGCCGGGGTAGTGGTGGTTGAGGAGGGGCACGCGCATCTGCTGCCGTGGCTTAAGGAGCAGGGGTTCCCCATGGACGCCCAGCCCACCTTCCTGGCGGCGGCCAGGCACGCTGACGTGGCCGGCTTGCAGCTCACCTGGGACCTTTTGCATGATCAGCTAGAGCCGCTGTCGCTGGACCTCGCCTGGAACGCCTTTGACTCGGCGGCGAGTCCAACTCATCGAAAGATGCAATTGCAAAGATGGATTGGCTGTTGGAGCACCTTGGGGGCGTGCTGAGGCCCGCAGGACGGCTACCGCCGGCGGCGGCAGCGGCGGCAGCGTTATCGGGCGATCTGGTGCGGCTGCGGTGGATGCTGCAGCGGGGGTGCGATTTTGACGCGCGCAGGGAGGAGTATCGGGGGGAGATAGACCCGGAGTTCAGCGTCCTGCCGATGGCAATGGCGAGCGCAGGGCTGGAGGTGGTGGAGTGGCTGGTGCGGGAGGCGGGCTGCCAGCTGCCACCACCTGCAGCACCTGCAGCTGCAGCAGGGGATGCCGCTAGCCCACAGGCGAGCCTTGTGCATGCACAAAAGTTCTTGAATCTGGTAGGTGCGGCGGCTGGCAGTGGTGATGCCGCCAAGCTGCGCTGGCTGCGGGACAGGGGGCTTCTGCCGCTGCACCCGCAGCTGCTGAGCTACGCTGCACAAATGGCGGCGACGGGTGGGCGTCTGGAAACGCTGCGTTACCTGCACGAGCAGTGCGGGCTGAGCCTGTCTGCCGAGGTCGCAAGGGACGTCGTGTCCTCTGGCAACCTCGCTACGGCGCACTGGGTGCTGCAGCAGGGGGGCAGGGAGCTCTTTGCGGACAGCCAAGCCGTGTGGACGTCTGCTGCAGGCAGCGGAAGTCTGGACATGGTGCGGTGGGCACTGGAGCAGGAGGTGGTGGCGCGCGATCAGCTGGTCCGGGCTGCGTACTGGCTGGTAAGGTGCTGGCCGAGTGAAGCACAGCGCGATAGCGAGCTGCTCTCTGCCGCTCAGCTGCTATTCGAGGCGTTGGGCAGCCCTAGCGGCACGGGCGCTGGCAGCAGCGTTGGCGTTCAGCACGGAGCCGAGGGCGGCGGTGGTGGCGGCGGCGGTGGCGATGGCGGCGGCAGTGGTGGCGGCGACGGTGATGGTGGCGGTGGCGGCGGCGGCGGCGGCGATGGCGGCGGTGGCGGCGGTGGTGGGGCCCGGTTGCCCCCGCCATGGGACAGCGACAGCGCTTTCGATTTCGCCGAGCAGGCGTTGGTATTTGCAGTCCAGAACAGTAGCAGCCTGCCCCTGTTCACGTACCTGCACAGCCAGCTGCAGTGCTCTCTGGGTCCTGCTGTGCTGTTGGAGGCAGTCCGAAGGGGCTGCGAGGCGCTGGTGGAGTGGCTGCTGAACCACGGGTGTGCCCTGGCTGACGACACCCTGCAGCTGTTCACGGCACCCATGGAGACCGGGGACGTCTTCACCCTCCGCTGCCTGCGCCGCATGGGCGTGCCATGGCCGGGGGCCCTGCTGCCGGAGGCTGTCCGTCAGGGCTGTCTCTTGCCCATGCTGCAGTGGCTGGTGGCGGAGGGCGTGCCCGTGGATGGAGAAGCTGTGGTGCAGGCTCTCAACCAAGCGCCCCTCGCTTACCGGCTCGAGGTGGCTTCGCGGCTGTTCAGCTGGCTGGTTGGGGCTGAGGCAGTGAGGGAAGAGCGGACTGGGGGATAGTGAGCTGGGGGCTCACAGCAGCACGACGGTTGGTGGACGGAGGACGGGGTACGGCATGCACGATGACGTTGGGAAAGGGCACATTTGGACGTAGGGTGCGTGTGGTCATTTGTGTCACGGCATGCAATGTACCGTACCGCAGTGCAGTCCTGGGCGCTTGCGTGGACAGCTACTGTGTTGCTTTGGTTCTGCTTGCTGCGTGTGTGGCCAGTGGCTGCTGGATGGTTGTACCGGTACCCTGTACAGCGCCTTGTGCAGCAGGCTGTTGGCGCGCCCGGCGCTCCACGGATGCCTGATTTCACTCGGGTGATTGGGCATGGGCCGCATGGGCGTGCCATCTTTGGCATTTGTGTTACATTCCAGGTGGTGTGGCCATACGATCCTTACTGGCCCCGACCACAGCCATCAGGCATTATTATCATGTAGCGTGCCATGACTCCAAAGGTTTCTGCCAGCGGCAGCGATGAGCCTGATCTGCCCCCTGCCTACCGTTATGCTGCGTAGGCTGGTGTTGTGGGGTGCATCAGCGGGTGCGGGTTTCTTAAACTGGCGGAGGCGATGGGCCGGCGCGTGCAGCAGGTACCAGCAGCAGTGGGAGTTGGTGAGTGGGGAGCTGGGCTGGTGTTAGACGAGGTGGAAGTTGACTGTACGGCTGGATATGAGCACAGCGTTTGCTGTTCCTTGATGCGATGTACGGTACACCCGTTGGGGCAGGGCGTCGCGGCTGCAGGGGTCCGGGGGACTCTGGCACTCTGCCTGGCGGCGAAGTAACGGTGGCTGGACGCCAGGGGGTACGGCAAGGCGGTGGGAGGCACACGTACGGCAGATGCAGGGCTGCAGTACTGATGGGGGGCGTGTGCAATCAGCGGATGTGTATAGCAAGCAAGAATATAGGGCACCGTGGCGTTTATGCTACCACGGCTACTCCTTTCCACTAGCCGTTGGTACCGTAGCGTCGTTGCATTGGGCACGGTACCAGTGTGCAGATGAGTGCGCCAGCTGGCACGTAGAGTACGGCAGTCTCTCAGCTGTGGGCCACTGCAGCTCTGGTAGCCGACTGGCCTATCGGAAATTCGGAATAATTCTTGGGGACCCAATTGGGGAGGTGACACGGATCTATGGGGATCTCGAGGTGGTTACAGGACGTCGGTTGTCGGCAAGAGCGTACTACCGTAACTACCGTAACCACGCTAAGTACTTTTGCTGTTTGCCAATTCAGTCCCTTATGTACTTCACACATAGAATCGGCCCCTTGTGCAAGGACTCCTCGGTCCTCAAACCCCCTTGAAAACGGAGTGCAGGAGCGTAAGCACAGTGTTGCTCTGCTACATAGTACCCGCCTACTTACTGTCTACTCTACATATCTGCCACAACAAGTCGCCAGCTGTCGGCCGTCCGCCTCTCCTAGCATTTCTCGACGATCAGCCGGTCGAGCCGGGGCTGCTGCGCCTGCATGCGTTTGCTGCAGGTGAGCGCTGGCACCATACAGAGATGGTGGTGCAAGCGGACCTCTTGGTTCATTTGGTGCAAACGGCAGCATCCAATTTAGCAGTTCCGGTGCTGCGCTGACTGTTTCCACCGTCTCTCACACGGTATCACACACATCTGAAAATAGTTGTACACTAAGCTCCAATCGAGCTGTAGTCCAAGCGTTCCGCTGCTAATCGACAGGTCTCGACATACCACGTCCTTAGCCAGGCAATCCCCGTGCCTGTAAATTCATGAGTTTTGTATTCTCTGCATCTGACCGGTACATGCTACTCGCTCCCACAACCCGAACACGTCCCCAGGGTTAACACTGGCGGGCATCAACAAGCAGCGGTGCGCGCCATCATCCTGTCAACATCATTGCAGCCTATCGCCTTATAGCCATGCAGCGGTACAGCAAGTCCGCGGCTGGCGTGGCATTGCTGGGTGGCGGAGTGGGCCCCGGCGCACCGCAGGATGAGGGCGGCGACGTATCAGCGAAAGGCAGCAGGGCCAATGGGCAGCAGCAGCAGCCACAGGAGGGCTGGGGTCAGCCGCAATTGCAGCGGGTGGTGCCGCAGCTCTCCACCGGCCCCTTCCTGCGGGCGCTGGAGCTTCTTCCACCTCAGGACCGGGCGTGCAGCGGCCGCCTGGCGTGCCGGGACGCGTGGCGGCACCTGTCGGGGGTGCACCACCGCACGGCGCGCCTCAGCCAGCCGCTACCGCCCCACGCCGTGCCGTGGTTCGAGCGCTATGGGCCCGACGCACTGAAGCAGTTGACCTTCAACGAGAGGCAGCTGCAGCCCATGTGCGCAGCAGCCGCCAGCGGTAGCGAGGCCAACCTGGCTGCGGTGTGGGGCATGGTGAGGCAGGGGTTCCTGCCCGAGCAGCTGGAATGTTACCAGTACATCCACGTCCATGAAGCAAGTCACCCCAGCTCGGTTCTGGTGCGGGAGGGCCACGCCCACCTGCTGCCTTGGTTCATGAACAGTGGCTACCCCATCTACCCCGATGCATACGATGGTATCCTCTGCACAGCTGCGCACCACTGCGACCTGGCCGGTCTGCAGGCGGTGTGGCAGGTAATGCAGCCGCACTTCCACCGGATCCCAACCCCGGACCTGACCTGGGGTTCAATGCTAAGTCAAGCTGCTGCGTCCTGTGCCAAAGAGGATGCCATCGCCAAGGTCAGCTGGCTGATGCAGCAGGGGCCCTATCGACCCATGGGTCGGATGCCGAAGCGGGTGGCGCTCGCGGCCGTCAGGGTGGGCGACATCCCTCGGCTGCAGTGGGCGCTGCAGCAGGGGTGCGACTTGGGCACGGACGAAACGATGGATGAGGCGCAGAAGAGGTTTTCGGACCCGCTGCCTATCGCCATGAGGCATGCAGGCCTGGACATGGTGGAGTGGCTGATGCGGGAGGCGGGCTGCCAGCTGCCGCCACCTTTGGCGGCAGAGGCAGCAGTAGGGGATGCTGCTTACCCACCAGCGCTAGCCCCGCATGGGGTATTTGTGCTGGAGTCGCTGCCTCGTGAGGTGTGGACAAGGCGAGAGCTCGCAGACGCAGCAGCTGAGAGCGGCGATGTGGCTAAGCTGCGCTGGCTGCGGGACCGGGGGCTGCTGCCGCTGGAGCCCTACCTGGCGGAGGACGTCCTTAAGACAGCTGCCAGGCAGGGAAGGCTAGAGGCGCTGCGCTACCTGCACGAAGAGTGCGGGCAGAGGCTCACGCGTGGTGTGGTGAGCGCAGCCGTATGCTCTGGTGATATGGGAACTGCGGCTTGGGTGCTGCAGCAGGGGGGCAGGGAGCTGCTTGAATGTCGTCGGGATGTGTGGGTGGCCGCGGCGGTCAGCGGGAATGGGGACCTGCTGCGGTGGATGGTGGGTCAGGGCATGGTGGGCGCGGGGGAGGGGCTGGAGGCTGTGCATGCGGTTGTTGCGGCAGGTCGGTGGTCTGGGAAGGTGCGTCACTGGCGACAGCGACGTGACTCGTTGATGTCAGCCGTCCACCTGGTGCTTGAGGCAGCGGGCGACGGCAGCAGCAGCGGCGGCGGCGACGGCAGTGGCGACGGCAGAAGCAGCAGCGGCGGCGGCGACGGCAGTGGCGACGGCAGAAGCAGCGGCGGTGGCGGCAACAGTAGCGGCGGCGGTGGGGGTGACGGCAATGGCGGGTCGGGCGTTGGCGGGCGGCGGGCGGCAGGGTCCAGCGGGTACAACCAAGCGCTGGCTGAGAAGGTGCTGGTAGCTGCCGCAAAGCGCGGCATGCCGCACCTGTTCACCTACCTGCACAGCCAGCTGCAGCTACAACTGCAGGGCCCCCTGGGCTCGGAAGTGCTGCTCGAAGCCGCGCGCTCCGGTTGCGAGGCGCTGGTGGAGTGGCTGCTGGGCCACGGGTGCGCCATTCCCGAGCACATCGGGGAGCTGTTTCTCACCCCGGCGTGGATTGGAGACCTGAAGATGATTCGCTGCCTGCGCCGCATGGGGCTGCCGTGGCCTGACCGGCTGCTGCCTGAGGCTGTGCGCATTGAGCTGCCGCTGCCCATGCTGCAGTGGCTGGCGGCGGAGGGCATGCCGACAGGTGAAGGCGATGCAATGGAGGCGATGGGCCGGGCTATCGAGATGGAGAATGAGCGGACGGGTAGGATTCAGGAGGAGCGGGACGTGAGTGGTTTGGAAATGTGGCTGCTGGGACTTGGCTGGTGGGACACGGAGGATGAGTGGGAGGCGTTGGAGTACACAGAGAGCGAGGGCAGCGGGGATGAGTAGGGCAGGAGAGTGCAAGGCGGAGGTGGGGTTACGGTAGTAAGGGAAAGACAGTTTTCGTTTACCGGTACTACTTGCTCTGTGTTGGGACAGAGACACAAGGTTGGGGTGCGCAACTGCTGTGCCCAGTAGCTATGCCCATTGCAACGTAAACAACAGGTCGGTTTCGGAGTGTTGGGTAGTGCTAGCTTGACTACTATGGCGAAGTGTCTTTGCTTCATGCATTTGTGGTGCATCTGCTTTGTTGGCCGCAATGCGCAGTGGCCCGGGACCAGCGGTAAGTACGGCCTTGCCTGCACTGGACGGGCAAGGACAGTTTGGCGACGTCACTTGCACCGGGCGACGTCTTGCATCAGTCGTCTTTACGCTTACAGATAGATAGGGCCCGTGAATGCTTTTGCACGAACGTGCAACATGTGGGCTTAGCATCGGTTCTCGCACTGATTACGTTGGGCCGCAGCGAGGGTGTGGGTGCCGGGGGGCCCGAGGTCTACAGCGTGCGGCAGAGGACGTTCCTTGACTGGTGGTCCGTAAGGAATTTATTGCTGCGTGCCGTACGTGATTAGTATGGTGGCCAACCAGCGGGCCACGGGAGGGCTCGCGGAGTGGGCTTGTACCGGTACGTACGTGTGCGTTGCGATGCGAGGGAGCAGGAGGCAGTAATGCAGCACCAAGGCGCAAGCACAACTTGGCATTGTGTGCTCGTTCGCTTCGCGTGGTGCCGTTGCACCAGCGATTGTAGAGCAAGCAAGTTGTGAGACGAAGGCAGTAGCGTTTGCAGCTTCTACGCATAGCTCCAGGGACGGGCTCCCCTGGCGTCAGGCGTGTAGAGGACGTAATGAGGAATATCGCTGTGTGTGGTGTGGTGTAAGCGGAACGGCGTGTCTTTGGGACCACGCATGGTGTAGCATGATTACCGTACGTTGAAGTGAACAGTGTCTTTTCCCCTGAACGTGCATTGCATACGGTAGGCCAAGGCTAGGGGCGCTCCCTTGGGCCAGGTCTTGCAACTGAAGGTCGACTGTACGTGCCGGTATGCAAGGAAACGCCCTCAATCGTAAGAGACTCGGCAGCAGCAGCAAATGATGAGGTTAGTACTTGAGCGGGCTGGCGCGCACGGCCACATTAGGCTGGGAAGCAGGCCCTGGGGGTAGGCGTCTTACATGCGGAACAGGGGAGATCTCCCCTGATGCGGAAGTTGGACCCGTGGGTCAGCGCCCCCTCCCTCGAGAAGGGAGACACAAGACCAACGCAGCAACAGGTCGTAAATAATGGATCCGGACGTTGATCAGGCTTGTGGCACTTGTGACAGCGTGCTACTCCTTAGTAGCGGCATTTGTGATGGTGTCACCTGGGGGGCCTGCGCCGGGGCAATGGGCTCAATCGCAGCACTTTCATACCCCAAAACGCTGCAAGGGCACCAGCGTGTCTCTGTAGCAACCTCCTACATGCACACTTTCCAAGTAAAAGCTACGCTCTGCTACATATCGACAAGTTGTAGTCATTGTCCACCGCTCCCTTCGCTCTTCTTCGCGACAACATCGGCAAGAAAAGCCGACAGCTGCCGCGCCTCGGCGCCTGATTGATTTTGCTGCAGGTGTGTAACGGTACCATTGGTGGTTCTGCACTGGCAAGCTTCGCGCCCTTCAGGCGGTTCCGCACCTGCACAGTGCACCGGCTGCTTCACATGCTCTTACCGCAAGCTCGAACACGACGGCATTATGCAATATGCGCTCTAGGGTAATTGTACCTGTAGCATGGGCGGTTTCAATGCTGAAGGCACCTTCGTCTCGGTAGGCCTCGACATATCGCGCAGCCTTGGCTCTCCTGCGTTGCGGAGGGTGGCACAGTATCAAAGGGCTAGCTCTCATATCTGCATATGTGCCGATCACACGTTGGTCAGGGGGGCGCTCTCCCGCATTCCCGGACACGACCCCAGGCACCCACCCTGAAGCATAAACGGACGAACGCCCCAGCGCGCGGTTCACCCACCATCCAGACCACAGCATGTCCACCGTCTACTAGCCATGCAGCGGGATAGCGAGTCCCCGGCTGCCGTAGCAGTGCAGGGTGGCGGAGTGGAAACCGGAGCACCGTGGGCTGTTGAGGGAGGCGACATGGCAGCCGGAGGCCTCAGCAGGGCCAATGGGCAGCAGCAGGTGCCACTGCTGCTGCAGCGACAGACACAGGAGGGCAGGATTCAGACCCAGCGTGCGGTGCCGCAGCTCCCCGCCAGCCCCTTCCTGCGCGTGCTGGAGCTCCTACCAGCCCAGGACCTGAAAAAAAAAAAAAAAAAAAAAAAAAGGCGTGCAGCGGCCGCCTGGCGTGCAGGGACGCGTGGCGGCACCTGTCGGGGGTGCACCACCGCACAGCGCACCTCGGCCAGCCGCTGCCAACCCACGCCGTGCCGTGGTTCGAGCGCTACGGGCCCGAGGCTCTGAGGCAGCTGCCCTTCAAGGAGAAGCTCATCCGGCCCATGGCCGCAGCAGCCGCCAGCGGCAGCGAGGCCAACCTGGCTGCGGTGTGGGGCCTGGTGCGGCAGGGCCTGCACCCGGAGCTGCTGCGAGACAGGTACTACAACTTTGGTGCCGGCTCGGACAGCGCCGTTACCTTTCTCGTGCGGGAGGGCCACGCCCACCTGCTGCCGTGGCTCCTGGACAGTGGCTACCCCGTCGACGCAGAGTATGCATTCCTGGCGGCAGCCCAGTACTGCGACCTGGCTGGGCTCCAAACTGCGTGGCAACTGCTGCTGCCCCAGCTAGCACCGTTCCATGGCCTGCGTCACGATGCTCTGGAGTGGGCAGCGGGGTCGCCGACAGCGAAAGATGCAGTTGCCAAGATGGAGTGGCTGCTGCAGCAGCATGAGGAGGCAGGGGCTGTCCTTGATTTTTCACCGACGGTGGCTGCGGTGGCGGCAGGCACGGGCGACCTTATCCGGCTCCGCTGGATGCTGCAGCGCGGGTGCGACTTCAACGCCTACGGCAACGAGCTCGATGACAGCGGCCGTGTCCTGCCCACACCCATGTGGCGTGCGGGCCTGGAGGTGGTGGAGTGGCTGGTGCGGGAGGCGGGCTGCCAGCTGCCGGAACCTGCGCCTGGTCTTGGCCCTGCTGCTGCTGCTGCTGAGGAGGAGGAGGAGGTGGTGGACGAGGAGGGTGACGTTGAAAACTACAGGATGTGCCTAGTTGCTGCCGCCAGCGGCAGCACAGCCAAGCTGCAGTGGCTCCGGGACCGGGGGCTGCTGCAGTCACTGCCGCCGGCAGCCATGCAAGACGTGCTGTCTCAGGCTGCGGTTGGAGGGCAGCTAGGGGCGATGCACTATTTGCACCAGGAGTGCGGTGTGGGCCTGCCTTACGGCGCGGCCTGCGCGGCTGTGCGTTCTGGCGACGCGGCAACCGCGGCGTGGGTTCTACAGCAGGGCGGCAGGGAGCTGTTTGCGGACCAAGAGTCGATGTGGCACACTGCTGTGAGCAGCGGTAGTGTGAACATAGTTCGGTGGCTAATAGGACAGGGCATGGTGGGCACACTTGGGCATGTGGAGGACGTTACGGTATGGCTGGTGAGGGCTTGGCCAAGCGAGACCCAGCAGCAGCGCGCCTCTTTGCTGCCTGTCGTGCAGCTGGTGATGCAGAGCTTGGGCGGCGGACCAAGCGCCAGCGGTGGCGGCGGTGGCAGCGCAGGCAGCGGCGGTAGTAGTGACGGCAGCGGGCTTGGAGGTAACGGCGGCGATGGTGGGTTAGCGCCAGGGGCCACCACGGGCGAGCGACAGCGGTGCCACGAGCTGCTGGCAGCTGCCGCCGGACGCGGCAGCCTGCCCCTATTCACCTACCTGCACAGCCAGCTGCAGTGCCCATTGGGACCGGACGTGTTACTTCAGGCCGTCGAGTCCGGCTGCGAGGCGCTGGTGGAATGGCTGCTGGGGCACGGGTGTGCCATACCCGAGGACACCCGGGAGCTGTTTGCAGGCCCGGCGTCTGACGGTGACCTGGCCACCATCCGCTGCCTGCGCCGCCTGGCCGTGCCTTGGCCCCAGGGGCTACTCGCTGACCTCGTGACCCGGGGGTGCCACCTGCCCATGCTGCGGTGGCTGGTGGCGGAGGGCGTGCCGGCGGGTGCAAGGGAGGTGGCGGAGGCGGTTGAAGCAGCGATGTCTGTGAGGCAGCTGGGATTTGTGGATGAGAGGCGGCAGCAGGTGGATGACGTGGAGGCGTGGCTACGGGGCTTGGGGTTCAGGTAGTTGCGAGTGAGGCCGCAGGGAGCTGTGCAGACGGGCAGGCGGTGGAAGGGCAGGGCGGCAGTGTAAAGGATGGCGTTAGCTAGGGTGGGTATGGGGCTGAATGTGTGTGGGATGAAGGCGGGCAGGCGGGCGGGCGGACGGTGGGAGGGTAGCGCTGCAGTGTGAGGCATCATGCAAGGGTGGATACGGGGCAGCATACCGCAAGTGTGGAAAGGGGATCTGGGTTCTGAACGGGGCTTTGTTTCAACCGCACGTGCGGTCCTGCAGGTGTGGTTGTCCGTGTGGGAGGTTACGGTACCCCGAGCGGCACCGTACGGTAGAAATCGCTCGCAATGTGGCGCGTAGGTTGGCGCAACCGGGGTGTGTGGCCGCTAGCTAGCTGCAGGGGTCTGGGGCCCCTGCATGGGAGCGTTACATGACACAGAGTTGACGTCTTGTCAGGTGGGGCTGTAGGGGCACACAGTGGGATGGTGCGTTCGCGCGTTGCTTGTGAGACACCGAGGTGTATACAGTTTTCATCTGTGGAAAGGTGCGGACTGGCTCCTTACGCATGTGGACCGGTAGCACGTCCAGGCTGTATCGTACGGCACCCAACATGCAAGCAGTACTGTACGGCAGCACGCCGTACAGTACTGCTGCGTGGCCGGATCCATGGTCGGAGGCCCAATTGTCCAGGCACGCTACCAACACAAGAGCATTCGCGTCAATCATTCACGCATGCACCGGCATGCATCTGCAACGCGGCGTGGCCGGTTGGAGCGTGCTGCGTATGTGCTGCATATTTTGTGAGAACGCAGAAGCGGCATCTTTCCCAGTTGGGGTTGCACGGTCCGAACCTTGCTTGCGCCGTACACAGGCGCATGGTGGCGGCAACTAGACGTCTGTATTTGGTGATTTGGCCCAGGTTGGCCGCATATACAACTGCGCTGTTGTGTGGCAAGTGCCCTGCTCTCCTCTGGTGCCTGGCTGTGAGCCTGTGGCCCCAGGGGCATATGCGTGGGGCCCGCTAGGAGTGGGGCTATCTGCCTGCGTTCGGCAACTTTCTTGAAAGCACAAGGTGGTGAATACTATGGGTTGGCCAGTCGCGTGTGCTGTGGCATTAGGCAAGACGTAAGGCTTGCGGCACGTGGCAGGGTGGTGGCACGGGCAGCCGCATTCCGTGGGGAATGTTGAACGGCCGAAAGGCGTACGGTGCGGGGCATACGCGGCTTTGCAAGTGACTGCACACCAGGCACCCCCTGCTGCACACAGGCTCAGTTGCACGTGTACGCGTGTACCATCAAGGCACTTGGCGCAACGACACGGCACAGGGCATGGCCATGCCAAGCATCCCAATTGTCTGATCGCTGTGACGGATGACCCGTGGTTCGTGGCCCACAGCCGGACCAGGCAGCACTTTGGGCCAAGCCCTGGCAAGACATATAACCGAGTACACGGGGCTTTAACTCATGGTACGGTAGTGCCACACTCCAGCTAAGCACGAATAGTCAGTAGTGTCAAGGCTTTGCTGGTTGAGGGTGAAGACGTTTTACAAGTTGCCATTGGCCGTCCGCCGCATGAGTGATCATGGAGGTCATGGCAAGCCTTTTAGGAGCCCTGGCCGTTTGCCAGCGTTCCCTATTATGCAACTGTCGAGAAGCGGGAGTTTTCATCGCGCAGTCAAACATTCCGCTGCGTCACCCAAAAACGAGACGGCCATCCGAAACGCCTGCAGCCACCGCCTCTTCTCCGTTGGAGTGTGCGTTGCGATTGATTCAATCAAGAAATCACACCGCGTAGCACCGGTAGGTGAGGGCGGGGACCGTTCTGCCTTCAGGTTTTACCAACCCTTCTCCGAGCTCAACGCACGCTTGCCCGACGCGCTTTCGTACACTTTGTGAGGATTGCAACATAGTCCATATGCTGTCATTACCATTGGTGGAGAGCCCAGTGAGGCATGGGCGCCTTTGCTGGTCAGCCCCGTGTCGTGACTGCGGTCGGCCCACTCGCCCCTGGCTGTCGGTACGAGGCATTCCACCTCTCCTGTGCGACCGACATGTTACCAACACCATACCACACTTGCCCTCCAAGTAACAGGACTGACCCTGTCCCTTTTCCACTCCGTGCTGTAGCCCCAGGGCACTCACGGCGGCGGACTACGCAGTGCGCACACCCCATAAGGCTACACGCCGACCCGCGGACACCATCGTCCACGCAGCGTGCGCGATAATCCGGGACTGCCCCCCAGCAAGTAACCTGTCACAGCTGTCGCGTCGGGAGTTGGTGTGCGAAGCTTCACGGCTGCGGGTGCTTGCCGGAGCAGCTGGTGCTTCAGGCGGAGGGGTACTACTGCTCGGCGCAGAGCAGTCTGCTGCGCGCATTGCCCCAAGTGCAGATGCAGCGCGGGGACCTGGCCCCTGCTGGCGTCGAGGAGGCACGGGCCGGCGCACCCCAGACGGTCGCCCCGTGGGAGGAGTGTGCTGGCGGCGGTGGGCTTGGGGCAGCTAAATGTGGTGCTGGGGGCAACGACCAGCAGCAGCAGCAGGCGGGGCGCGAACAGCAGCTGCAATCCGAGACGCAGGCTCAGGTGACGCCGCTACCCACCGGGCCCTTTCATAGCATCCTGGACCTCCTTCCACCCCAGTACCAGGCGTGCAACGGCCGCCTGGCGTGCAAGGACGCGTGGCGGCACCTGTCGGGGGTGCACCACCGCACAGCGCACCTCAGCCAGCTGCTGCCACCCCACGCCGTGCCGTGGTTTGAGCTGTATGGGCCTGAGGCCCTCAAGCAGCTGTCCTTTAGGGAGAAGCTCACCCGGGCCATGGCAGCGGCAGCCGCCAGTGGCAGCGAGGCCAACCTGGCTGCGGTGTGGGGCCTGGTGCGGCAGGGCCTGCACCCAGAGCTGCTGCAGCGCAGGTACATCACGTTTTGCAGCAGCTCATACGATGACGATGCTGGCGTGGTGCTGGTGCGGGAGGGGCACGCCCACCTGCTGCCGTGGCTCCTAAACAACTGTTGCCCCCTGAATGCCGAGCATACTCTCCTCGCTGCGGCACAGCACTGCGACCTGGCTGGGCTGCAGTCTGTGTGGGAGCTGCTGCAGCCCCAGCTAATGCCGTCCCATCACCCGCGTTACAAGGGCCTTGTCCACGACGCGCTGGTGGGGGCCGCCAGGTCAAGCTCAACGGAGGCCTCAATCGCCAAGATGGAATGGCTGCTGTTACGGCTGCACGGACCGGCGGGGGCCACCAGCCGCATTCCATCAACGGCGGCTGCGGCAGCGGCAGCCACGGGCGACCTGGCCCGGCTGCGTTGGATGCTGCAGCGAGGGTGCGATTTCAACGGCAACGACATTGTGCCGTACGGCAGCCGCGTGCTGCCTACCGCCATGTGGCATGCAGGCCTGGAGGTGGTGGAGTGGCTGGTGCAGGAGGCGGGCTGCCGGCTGCCGGGCCCTGATCCTGCTGCTCCTGCTGCCGCTGCTGCCGCTGCTGCCGCTGCTGATGATGATGATGGGGAGGAGGAGGAGGAGGAGGAGGCGGAGGAGGAGGAGGAGGAAGAGGGTAACGGCGAAGACTACAGGATGGGCCTAGTTGCGGCGGCAGCGGCCAGCGGCAGCACAGCCAAGCTGCAGTGGCTCCGGGACCGAGGACAGCTGCAGTCGCTGCCCCCGGCAGCCATGCGACATGTGTTCACTGCGGCTGCGGCGGAGGGCCAGCTGGAGACGCTGCGCTACCTGCAGCGGGTGTGCGGCGTGGGTCTACCAAACGGTGTGGCGTACTTAGCTGTGCGTTCTGGCAACGTGGCAGCTGCGGCTTGGGTGCTGCAGCAGGGGGGCAGGGAGCTATTTGCGGACCATGTGTCGGTGTGGTACGCAGGTGCGGGCAGCGGCTGTGTGGACATGATGCGGTGGCTATCGAGGGAGGGCATGGGGGGCACACCTGGAAACATGGAGGCGACTGTGACTTGGCTGGTCAAGGCGTGGCCCAGCGATACCCAACAGCAGCGCGCCTCTCTGCTGCCTGCTGTGCAGCTGGCGATGCAGAGCACGGGCAGCCCGAGCAGCAGCGGCAGCGGTGGTGATGGTGGCAGCGGCGGTAGTGGTGACAGCAGCGGGCTTGAAGGCGACGGTGGCGGTGGTGCGTTAGCGCCAGGGGCCACCCCCGGCGGGCCACAGCAGTACCAAAAGCTGCTGGCAGCGGCGGCCGGATGCGGCAGCCTGCCCCTGTGCGCCTACCTGCACAGCCAGCTGCAGCTACAGGGGCCCCTGGCGCCGGAGGTGCTGCTTGAGGCTGTCAAGTCTGGCTGCGAGGCGCTAGTGGAGTGGCTGCTGAGGCACGGGTGCGCTCTGCCAAAGAACACCCTGCAGCTCTTTCTCACCCCAGCACGGCATGGGGACCTGGCCACCCTCCGCTGCCTGCGCCGCATGGGCGTGCCATGGCCCCGGGGGCTGCTGCCTGGTGCCGTGCGCGGGCTCTGCCCGCTGCCTATGCTGCAATGGCTGGTGGCGGAGGGCGTGCGGGCGGGTGCCGGGGAGGTGGCGGAGGCTCTTGAAGCAGCAGTGTCTATGGATGTAATGCGTTGCAGGCGGCGGCAGTTGAGTGCTTTGGAGGTGTGGCTACGGCACATTAGCGGCAGGGCTGGGGCGGGGCAGGCCACGCGTGGGGTAGCGTGAGGAAGGGGACGGCGACAGTGTGTGGGAATCACCAGCAGCAGAGGAGCGTCGTGCAGGTGTGGCTACGGGGCTTGGCGGTCAAGGTGGCTTTGCGGGGGCGGCCACTGGGAGCTGGTGAGGAAGGGGGCTTGGGGGCAGGGTAGGGCCGCAGTATGGAGCGTAACGCGAAGGCGGATATGGGGCAGCAGGAGTGTGGGAATAGAGTCAAGGTCCGGGTGGGGTGTGGCATTGACCGCACGTGCAATACCTGCAGACTCGTAGGTCCGTGTGGGAGGTTGCTTGCGCGTTACCGGTACGGTGCGGTAGTGGTCGTTCGCAACTTGGTGTCTTGATTGGCGCAACCGCGGGGCAATGCGGTTGCAGGGGCCTGGGGCCGCTGCATGGGAGCTTTTCATGGCACCTAGTGACATAACGCCAGGTGGGGGCTGTAGGGGCACACCATGGGACGGTGCGTTCGCGTTGCTTGTGAGGTACAGAGGTGCAGACAGTTTACATCTGCGGAAAGGGTATGGGCGGCACAAGGTGCAGACTGCGCGGCGCTCCTTGTGCATGTGGCAACGTGTACCGGTAGCACATTTAAGCAACACCGCACGGCAGCTTGCAGCCTGCCCCGATCCATTGCCCAGGCACGCTACGAACACAAGAGCACTTGCGTCGGTCATCCACACCCTTTGCACTGGGGTGTAGAACACGTCTCCGAATGTACGAATGCAAGGGAACGCCCTCCGTCGTAAGGAGTAGTGCAGCAGGAGCACATGAGGTGTCAGAGGTCGAGGGGGCTGCCACGCATGGACACTTAGGCTGAAGCTTATGTGTGACTGAGGTGAAGGAGCCCGATTGAGCGAGGCGCCCAGGTGGGTTCCGTGGCTGGCTCTGCAGGTGGCATGTGGGTGCCTGGCTGTGGCGACTGGCGTTGGATACAGGCGGCCCTGACCCAAAGCAGGTTGCTTGTCCTGTACAAATGAGTGCGGCCGCACGTTGAAAGGTGCTGTAGATGTTGGGCAGCGGAGTGTCCAGGCACTGGGTAGGTACCCTGAGGGTGCCCTGCGGGCCCATGGGTCATCGGCTCATCGCCCCTTCCAAAGCAGGGACGTACGGTAGGAGACCAATTACAGTAGATGTCATAATGTGTAAACCGGAAAAATGGTGTGGCGTGTGCAATTTTGCGACCATTTGTTCCTACTTTGCAACATCATATCAATGCCTTTATCGCCGACACCCGTGCGCCAACCCCCCACATGCAGCAACGGGACCACAGTATTGCCGTTTGCCACAACATAAAAGCCTCTTAACCAGAGACTGCTCTTACCTGTGATACGCCCTGCTACATAGCCACCTTCTCTCCTTCGACACGACAGCAGGAGAACCTCTCGACATAGCTACCACGCGGTAGCTATGTCGAGGCGCGCCTCTCCTGCGCCTTCGATACGCCAGTAGGACAAGCCCAGCACACACAAGCCCATTCAACAGCAGAGCAACATCCAACATAGCTACCAGGCACCAGGGCCAGCAATTCTGAAGCAGCGCCTGAACGGAACCACGCTCCACGCACAAGCGCGCGGGCCAACCGAATCGCCACGTGAGCATGCAGCGGGATATCAACACCTCGGCTGGCGGCATGGCATTGCAGGGTGGCGGACTGGGCGCGCTGTGGGGTGAGAGCAGTGACGTGGCCGCCGGAGGGCTCAGCAGGGCTGATGAGCAGCAGCACCAGCAGCAGCCACAGAATGAGGGCAGGGGCCAGCCTCGTTCCGTCGCAGCGTGCGGTGCCGCGACTTCCCACTGGCCCCTTCCTGCGCGTGCTGGAGTTCCTCTCAGCGCAGGACCGGGCGTGCAGCGGCCGCCTGGCGTGCAGGGACGCGTGGCGGCACCTGTCGGGGGTGCACCACCGCACGGCGCACCTCAGCCAGCCGCTGCCGCCCCACGCCGTGCCGTGGCTCGAGCACTATGGCCCCGACGCACTGAAGCAGTTGACCTTCCAGGACAAGCTAACCCGGCCCATGGCCGCAGCAGCCGCCAGCGGCAGTACCGCCAACCTGGCTGCGGTGTGGGGCCTGGTGCGGCAGGGCCTGCACCCGGAGCTGCTGCAGACCGGGTGCTACGACTATGGCTGCCGCTTGGACAGCATTGAGGCAGTGCTGGTGCGGGAGGGCCACGCCCACCTGGTGCCGTGGCTTCTGGGCAGCGGCTGCCCCTTCAATGCCAGGACTGCTGTCCTGGCGGCAGCCCAGCACTGCGACCTGGCTGGGCTCCAAGCTGTGTGGCGGCTCCTGCAGCTTTACGGGAGCCATACCCACGAGGCACTGGCGTGGGCAGCAAGCTCGAGCTCGACTGAAGATGCACTAGCCAAGATGGACTGGCTGGTGCGGGAGTACGAAGCGACGTGGGGCACTGCCTGCATCATCCCCACGGCGGCGGTTGCAGCCACGGCCGACCTGGTCCTGCTGCGTTGGATGCTGCAGCGCGGGTGCGACTTCAATGCCTACGGTGATGAGCTATTTGGCAGCTACGTGCTGCATACCGCCATGCGGCATGCAGGCCTGGAGGTGGTGGAGTGGCTGGTGCGGGAGGCGGGCTGCCAGCTGCCGGGCCCTGCTCCTGGCCCTGCTGCTGCCGCCGCTGCCGCTGTAGAAACGGTTGACGAAAGAGACTTCAGAATGAGCCTGGTAGACGCGGCAGCCGCCAGCGGCAGTGCAGCTAAGTTGCAGTGGCTCCGGGACCGGGGGCTGCTGCCGCTGTTTCAGCCGGCATTCCCCGCAGCCATGCAGGTTGTGATGAAGGAGGCGGCGGCCCAGGGCCAGCTAGAGACGCTGCGCTACCTGCACGAGGACTGCGGGGTGGGGCTGTCCGATATGGTGGCGTGCGCGGCCGTACACTCTGGGGAGGTGGCAGTTGCGTCCTGGATCCTGCAGCAAGGGGGTAGGGAGCTGTTTGACGACCGTGGTTGGGTGTGGAGCTCAGCTGCGGGCAGCGGCAGTCTTGACATGGTGCAGTGGCTGGTAGGGGAGGGCATGCTGAGCGCCGCAGATGCTGTGCCGGCTGTGCACAGGCTTGTTGGGTATTGGCCTAGCAGCACAGAGCAATCACGCGCCTCGCTGCTTGCTGCCGTGAAGCTGGTGCTGCAGAGCGTGGCCGGACCAAGCGGCAGCGGTGGCGGCGATGGCAGTGGCGGCGGCAATGACAACAATCGCCGTAGTGGAGGCGATGGCGGTGGCGGCAGTGGCGGCTCCGGCAGCGGCGGTGGCGGTGGGGACGGTGGTGGCGGTGGTGGCGGCGGTGGGGGCCTGGCGCCAGGGGCCATCCCCGGCAGCCGGCAGCAGCACCAGGAGCTGCTGGCAGTTGCCGCCTGGCGCGGCGACCTGCCCCTGTTCACCTACCTGCACAGCCAGCTGCAGCTGCAGTGCGCAATGGGACCGGAGGTGCTGCTTGAGGCTGTCAAGCCTGGCTGCGAGGCGCTGGTGGAGTGGCTCCTGGGCCACGGGTGTGCACTGCCCGAAGCCACCGGGAAGCTGTTCCTGATCCCGGCGCTGCGTGGAGACCTGGCCGCCCTCCGCTGCCTGCGCCGCATGGGCGTGCCGTGGCCCCGGGGGCTGCTGCCTGAGGCTGTGCGGCACGGGTGCCACCTGCCCATGCTGCAGTGGCTGGTGGCGGAGGGTGTGACGGTGGGTGCCGGGGAGCTGGCGGAAGCCATAAAGACAGCGGCATTTATTGGTGATGCTAGCCCTGTATGGGAACCCTGGAGGCCTTTGGATCATGTGCATGAGGCGCGGCAGCAGGCGAGTGATGTGGTGGCGTGGCTCCGGTTGCCGGCTTAGGTGTTTAGAGGCGACGCCACCGGGGGTCGTCGATGGCGGGTATGCCTAGCGCCAGGGAGCAGTTGACGACACAAACGAAATGCATAACGCACGGTTAGTCGTTGTGCTGTAGGGCAAGTTCCCTTGGCGTTCGGGCTTTCGCAGGCCTAACGCGCGGGCTGCTGGCGTTGGTCGGTGCAGCTGTGTCTTAACGCAGGTTGAACGCTTCCTTGGCAGTTCAGGGCAGTTTAAGGCCATCCTGTGCGGCACCAGCTGATATCGGTGTGTTACTGCGTGCGCAATGGCATGCGTATGGGTCTTTTAGTGCAGGTTAGTGTGGGTAGCAGGGCCGCCGCAAAGGGCCGCTTGCGGCAACAGCGGCTAGGGCAGCTGGCAAGGGGCACGCTGCGCGGTGGGGGTAGGGCCGCTGGGCTGGGCCAGGAGGCACTGAGGCGTGGGCCAGCGTGGGCAGTGGTACAACTTGTGCAGGGTGCGTGAACCGGTAGCAGGAACAGGGAACATGACAAGAGGTGGCCCGCTTGCCCCGGTTTGTGGGTGGCTGAGCCTTGCTTTGATTTGATCTTTGAGGGGCCAAGAGTGACATGCACGTTACGGTAATGTGCATTCACCTGACTGGGCGGGCTGGTGGGTGCATGTCAGTGCGTCCTCGTTGGCTGCACATGCTGCATACAGGCGTCCTGGACGGAACGGCGACGCATGGTTACCGGTGGGTGGTGGACATGGGATCGCAAGCGTTTGGATGTGTGACACTTGGCGCTCGGGTCGCTGGCCCTACGCGCTTATCGTACCATGCGCTGACTACGCAAGCACGATGGAGCGACTTGTTGATGTCATTTACAGCTGAAACTGCTCTTCCAGTTACGGTAGTATCTAGAGACAGCACGCTCGCGACGACACCAATGCTATACATTGGAATCGCCGCTTCGGCCTTCGCGAGGGCCTTCTCTTGACTGGAAAGGGTACCGTTGTGATGCTATCTTCCAAAGTAATGACAATGTTGCGCATAGACCTTGCAACACCACACCGGAGGGCACCAGTGCAGGAAGTGTCCTACCTCACTCCCTCGCCTCCCCTGCCTGTCTCTGTGGGACGCACCCAGCCCTAATACGAGAACAGCAATCAAGCAGCACCACAGCATCACAACACTTTATGCACCATACCCGCAGCCAGTGGAGGACCGGGGGAATGACCCCTGGCCTCAGCATGGACCTTGTGTCTTAGCGCCCGCAGCAGGAGGCCTAACTGCCTTGCGGTTGCAGGGTCGGGACCTGCTCTTCCTTACGGTACGTAGCGGAGGTCTTAATACCGTAGCTCGGTATTTGCAACTGGATAGGAGGGGCAGGGTGGAGTTGCTGGTAGGGCGGACCTGCCATACTTGACAGGGAGGAGTGTTCACTTCCCAGGTGCAGGGGAGGAGCTCGTGTCCCTATGACTAGGGACCCATGGGTCATAGTCTACAGCTTTAGCGAAGCACATTGGCGCACGGGCTAAGCCGTAACACATCTTAACAGTAAGTTACGTTGCACATGCCTAACAGTTTCCCCATGCTCGATAAGAGTACATCCCGGTGGCCTGCATGACGCAGAAGCAACGCATCAGGAGGCTGGCAGCCACCCGAGCACCTATCTTTGAGGACTACTACGCAGGCGAAGCAACATTTGCGCGATCGAGGCTTTAGGCGGAACAACCGCCCGACGTCGTCGGCAGCCCCATCCCTTCGCTGTCGCAGAGCCAGAGCCGCATCGCAGCCGGAGTAGTGGAGGCGACTGAGCAGGTGGGAGCGAGGTGCAGCGAGGTGCGTAGTTTTTGGCAAGCGCGGGCCGGGCCTGTGCGAAGAGAGCGCTCCGCGGGATGCTGATTCAGGGCAATACGTACACGCGTTGAAGCATTGGCGCTTGCGTTGTCGACTTGCATGCAACATCGATAGGACCGTCTTTGCAGCATGAGTTGAAGAACCGCTGGCACGAGCAGCGTCGGCCAAGTAGGTAGCCGAGAGTATTTCCTGGTCGGGACCAGGTGTATGCCCCCTGGTTACGCTGCCTTGGCCCCTGGCAACAGAGCTGCGGGTGGTCCGTAACATTTCCACACCGCTAGTGAGGGCACTGAACGGCCACGCCCCTACGTCTGGACCTGCAGGTCACAGCGTCAGACCAGCCATCCAGCCTCACCAACCAGAAGGTATCTGCGACCGCATAACAGCAGCAGAAGCAACGGGGCGTACCTCCAGCCAGGGCCAGGGCCTGCAGGGGCTTACCGGGACGGCTGCTGCCCGCTGCTGCGTGCAGCAGGGAAGCGTTTATTACCATCGGTGCGTGCGTGCAGAGCCAGCCGCGCGCCTTGCAATGCAGAGCGTCGACTTGGCTCCCGCTGGTGTTGTGGCGGCACAGGGAAGCGCCGCCGAATCCGCCATTCCGTGTGGGGAGAGCACCGTTGCAGCTGATGGTGGTGGTAGGGGCCGTGACCCGATGGAGCAGCAGCAGCAGCAGCAGCAGCGGCAGCAGCAGCAGCAGAAGGACGACGGTTTGGATTCACATCTGTTCTCCAAGCTCCCCACCGGCCCCTTCCTGCGCGTGCTGGAGCTCCTTCCCGCCCAGGACCGGGCGTGCAGCGGCCGCCTGGCGTGCATGGACGCGTGGCGGCACCTGTCGGGGGTGCACCACTGCACAGCGCACCTCAGCCAGCCGCTGCCGCCCCACGCCGTGCCGTGGTTTGAGCGGTACGGGCCCGAGGCGCTGAAGCAGCTGACCTTATACAACAAGCTCACCCAGCCAATGGCCGCTGCAGCCGCCAGCGGCAGTGCCGCCAACCTGGCTGCGGTGTGGGGCATGGTGCGGCAGGGCCTGCACCCGGAGCTGCTGCAGGCCAGGCACTACTACTTTGGCGGCTCTGAGGCAGTGCTGGTGCAGGAGGGCCACGCTCACCTGCTGCCGTGGCTCTTGGACAGCGGGTACCCTGTCGACGCCTACCAGACCGTGAAGGCAGCCGCCTGTTACTGCGACCTACCTGGTCTGCAGGCGGCATGGGGCCTCCTGCAGCCAACGCTACATGGGCGTGAGTGGAGGGAGGCGGTGGAAGCGGCAGCTATATCTTGCGCTGCAGAAGACGCAATTGCCAAGATGGACTGGCTGCTGCAGCAGCAGCATCAACAGCAGCAGATGCAGGGGCCCCTGGAGCCAATCGTGGAGCTGTCCGTGGCTCAAGCGGCGGCGCAGACCGGAGACATCGTCCGGTTGCGCTGGCTGCTGCAGCGCGGGTGCACATTTCAAGCGCTCCCGGATGAGGTGGCTGGTGAACGCGGTGGGAGTGCGCTCCCAGGCGCCATGCGGCATGCAGGCCTGGAGGTGGTGGAGTGGCTGGTGCGGGAGGCGGGCTGCCAGCTGCCGCCGCCGCCAGGCGCGGGAGGGGCAGAAGAAGATGGGGAGGACGGCCTGGGTCAGTGGCCCCGGGAGGCAACAAGCAGGGAGGCCTTGGCCGGCGCAGCAGCCGTGAGTGGGGATCCTGGCAAGCTGCAGTGGCTGCGGGATCGTGGACTTCTGCCCCCTGACCCGCAGCTTATTCGGCACGCTGTAGGGATGGCAGCCAGGCATGGGCGCATTGGAGCGCTACGGTTCCTGCTGCCGCTGTCGCCGGTCGCAAGATGCACTGCGTGAGGCGGCGGCGGGAGGCCAGCTTGAAGCAGTGCGCTACCTGCACCAGGAGTGCGGCGCGGAGCTGGTGCCACGCGTTGCGGCTGCTGCAGTGGTGTCCGGGGACACAGGAGTTGCGGCTTGGGTGCTGCAGCAGGGGGGCAGGGGCCTCTTTGCAGACCGCGAAGCTGTGTGGAGGGCTGCGGCGTACAGTGGGAGTGTGGACATGGTGCGGTGGCTGGTGGGGGAGGGGTTCATGGGGGGAGGGAGCATTATCGACAAGGTGGCGGCTGCCGAAACATTGGTTGCGGCAGGCAGGTGGTGTTTTCGTGTGCCAGGCCGAAAGCAATTTCTCGCTGCCCTGCTGGAAGCCGTCAAGGCGGTGTTCGGGCCGTCCTGTGCCCCGTGCAGCACCAGCACCAGCACCAGCGGCATCGGGGGTAGTGGCGGCGAAGGGCGTGGCAGTGGAGGCTGTGGAGACTTATACGCGGGGGGGCCAGCGGGCAGTACAGAGCGCTGGCTGAGGAGGTGCTGGTAGCTGCCGCAAAGCGCGGCAGCCTGCCCCTGTTCACCTACCTGCACAGCCAGCTGCAGCTGCAGCTTCAGGGCCCCCTGGGGCCAGCAGTACTGCAGGAAGCAGCCGGCTGCGGCTGCGAGGCGCTGGTAGAGTGGCTGCTGCGCCAGGGGTGTGCGCTGCCCGAGGACACCGTGGCGCTACTCCTGGAACCCGCTAAGAGGGGAGACCTGGCCACCCTCCGCTGCCTGCACCGCATGGGCGTGCCGTGGCCCCAGGGGCTGCTGCCTGAGGCTGTGCGGCGTGGGTGCCCCCTCCCCATGCTGCAATGGCTGGTGGCGGAGGGTGCGCCGTGGAATGTGGCGGCTATGGAGACGGATTTGGAGCAGGAAGCTCAACCTGAATGGGTCTACTCCACGTACCAGGAGTTGAAGGCGTGGCTGCAAAGCTTACGGGGTGAGGCTTAGGCGCAAAGCTACTGTTTGGGGCCGAGCAGTGGAAGAGGGTAGATGATTGTGGTGCAGGCCGGGGAGCGGGTAGCTGGCTGTCGGGCGTATGCAGGGGTATGGGCTAGTAGGGAGAGGAAAGTGGTAGTGGAATGCTTGCAAGGGGCTCTCAGTATCCAGCATTGCGGCAGGAGCAGTACGACGTAGTAAGCGGCACCTGGCGGCACAGGTCACACACCGACACTGGGAGGGCAACCATGTCTGGCCTTTTTGTCAGCAATATACTGGTGGGCATCGCGTATGGATGCCATTCTCCAACGTCGGTGTTGTGACGTCCAAGGTTTGGCCTGTTTGTCGTACGGATGTGTCGGACGTATGGGTTCCAGCCGCCCTTCCCTACTCTGTTGTGAGTGGCGGCGGCTGCCCAGGGCGTTGTGTTGCAAGCGATCGGTGACGGAATGGTTCAAGGCGTGGCTGAGAGACCCCGCAGGTCGTGTTCATGCGGTCGGTTTGTGTATTACGTTGGCACGGCCACCTGCCCACCGAAGTGTGTTTGATGATCTGTCGCAGCTGCCCGTGCGAATGAGTATTGGGCTGCTGGGTCAGGATAATGGGATAGCCTTAGCCAATTCAAACTGGCACACCGCATTGCTTTGTAGAAGAGTTGAAGTTGTTCCCAGGAGGGGTCGTTGTGCTGGCATGCTACCGTGTTTAGCTCCCTAAACGCATTTCGAAACGTGTGGGACGGCGCACCTGCTCTGTTCGTTGCACCTGACGCCCTGGTGCAGGGAAGGGCACATTCGGTAAGCCCAAGCGGAAGCCCCTCCCACTGGCACGTTTCGTTTTGGCTTCTGTGACCACGGCGTGGTCTTAATCCCAAGGAGTGTCCTTCTTTCGGCAATTAATTACGTAGACGCATAGGTATACACGCAGGTACTGGCTGGTAGGGGCAACAGATGGCTGAAGTTTGGGGTGTCGCGGTTCCAATCTTGCTGCCCATACGACGAGGGCAATTCGCCCGCTCAGCACAAGTAGCTGTTGCGCTTCCGGATTGGCTGATGGGTGCTGGCCATTTGCGGCAATCAGGTCCTACGGTACCTCTGGTGTGCAAAGTGTGTAATGCAGGGGAGGTGAAGGGTATACTGCAGAGCTGCACGCAAGGGCGAATGGAGAGTCCAGGACGGTATACCGGTACTCCGAGTCAGGCCCTCCATATGATATGAGTATGCGGGTGCTGACGTTGTTACTATGCATGTCGACTCTTGAGCGTCCAGCTCGTACACAGACCGTTACATACCGTTGCCATACATACCGTTGCCGAGCGATAAGTACCATTGACTAGCTAACGATGTTAACGCAGGGGCAGGATACGTTCCAACCAGGGGTGCACGCATGCATGACAGGAAGTTTTATATGCGAAGGCCCTTGTGGTTTCTGCGTCACGCTACCGTAAGCACCGACCCATTGTAGCCCACAGGTCCCTCGACGGCGTTAGTCCGTTCCCGGATCTCCCGGCTCATTGTCAAACGCGCACATGAAAGAACAAAAGTGCTACTTATTGCCATCCAACGCAGACACGACACCACCGAAAGCATCCAGGCACGCAGCGGATACGTACAAACACAGGTGTGCCCAACACCCGAGGCGATGGACTCAAATTCAGTTCGGATTCGTACGTGGGTGCACAACACAACACCGGCGGTCGCAAGCAGGATCAAACGTCAAGCGCACAAGCTACCCGCATGTGAGGCCTGCGACAGCCCACAGCTTCCGGTAGGGCACGGAGACCACCGCACTTGCTGGTTCCACGTCACATGCTAGGATTACGTTCAACCACTGCTCGTGTGGCAACACGAAAGCGTGCACCCTTTGAATTCCTCAACAGCACCACGAGTACCACGCGAGAACTTCACTGGCCGATGGTTCCTTTGCCACACAGTAGGACCATCCTGGCCTTTAGGTGTACCAGGTTTGCAAACTTGCATTGCCTGCGCCTACAGGCAACCAAGCAGGTCTCGAGGGTGCATACCCATCCTTGTTGCCTTCATAAACAGCACCAACAACCACGAAACATGTCAGCAGGACAAACGCGCCTAGGCGCCCTTGAACCAAGAAACCTCCAGACACAGATGCGGCGCATGTGCCTTTATCCTCGTTGGTCACCAAGAACTGACCCCTGGCCTCACCGCACGCGGCTTCAGCACAGTTATGAGTTGTCCTCTTGATGCTGGCACCGTAGCGCAATGTCAGAAACCAAAGCGGAACCGGCGCAACCCAAAAACCTTGGGGATAAACCGCAGCTCAACGCATTAAGACACGAAGGTCCCAGCCACACACGTATAACTAGCTGCAGCAACGCCCAGACTCATTTACTATGCTGCGGAAAGCGCCCCCGGGCAACCCATGTCCCGTCAACGGCTCGTCCAGCGGTTTATGCCAGCCATGCTCAGCACGCTTATGCGCTTGCAAGTCACACGCAGCCCCTGGCGCTCTTGCATTTCCCAGCTGTCATGGCATCGAGACACGCGGCCACCTGCAAGACAGCCCAGTCGGCCACTAACATCACAGGTCAAGGGGCAACGAAGTTGACAACAGCATCCATCCCCAATCGTTGGCCTTGCGCATGGACGACCATACATTGCATTCTAAGAACAATAGCCCAACCACCAACTGCTACTGCAACCCTATGCGTGAAGGTGTGGGCACGTGGGGAGGTTCCTTCTTCGTGCCTTGCATGTGCTCTGCGCTTGGTCCGCGCAACCATGGCTTGTGGATGCAGGCAGACGCCGCACGCCAGCACACGGAGCCTGAGTGTTTGGAGCTGTGATTTAGGTTTTAGTGTCTCAGGGTGAGACCCACCGAACAAGACCAGACACAACCGGAAGCAAAACAAGGCTAAGCAGTATCCGCTACACACCCTGGAAACGGTTTACTCACGCAGCATGCATGCCCGTCTTGGCTTCCCAACACAGGTGTTATGACACGTTTGCGACGGGGCGATAACCCCCCAACATGCCTCTCGATTTCGAGCAACGCATTCCTAATTTGCGCATAGAATGCAAAGACAGGCAGCTCCATCCCGTCAGCTGTATGACAGCGACAAAGTCTGTTGCCACTGCCACCCGCGCCGGCGGGGTTACGGCTTGCACCTGTCGCTCCCTTCGGCACTCCTCTCCCCAACTCCCACTCCCCTCCCCATGTACACTACCCCGCCCAAGGCGCCGTAACCATAATAGCAAGTGTGCGCTTTTATGCGAGCGGACCTGCCCCCTCTCTGCCCTTTACTATTCAAACCCGCTCCTGACCCCTTGCGCCCACCACCGCTCCTGCAACAGCCGCCACCCAGTCGTAGCTCCCATGCACACGTAAACAACACAGCCGTTCCTGTACGGCACCCAGGCCTTGCACATGCACTCCCTCACGTCCCACCAGCTCACTGTCCTGCCGCCGCCGCCACCGCCGCCTCGCTGCTCCGAGCCCACCACAACGCATACACCCACAGCAACGCCGACAGCAACACCATCGTCATTGTGGCATGAGGGTCTTCCAGCCAGCCAGTCAGCCTCCTGACCCCCTCCATGACCAACCTCTGTGCTCCTGCTCCCGCCCGCTGGCCCCCGCCATCAGCCCCCGGACCATGCGCGGCCTGCCTGTCACGCCTCGTCAGCCCAAGCAGCTCCACCAAACGGACTGCCGTCCCAGCCGGCAGCCACAACCCTCCCCCCGCACTGGGGCCTTCCAGACGTGCAGCAGGGACAGAAGCAGCAGGGGCCGCAGCCGCCGAGGCGTCCGCCGGTGCTGCAGGTGCGGCAGCCGGCGGCGGCTCCTGCGCCACGGGGGCGTGCTGCATCCACCTGTCGTCATCGCCCAGCGTGGGCCGCAGCAGCGCCAGCGCCTGCTGGCGCGCCGTCGGGGACAGGTCCCGCAGGTAGTACGACAGTACGGCAGCAGGCGTCGTGCCGTACTCGTCCGTCAGCTTGGTCCACATGTCCCACGCCTCGGGGAAGCGCTGCAGCGCGGCCGCGATGACCATGACACACGCGGCGCGGTGCGGGGACAGCCCCGGGCCCTCCTGGTGCTGCTGCTGCTGCTGCTGCTGCTGCTGCTGCTGCCGCGCCTGCCCCTCCTGGCTCCCGCTCGCGTCCTCGTCCCTCTCATCCCACGCCTCCGCGCCAAACGCCAGCCCCAGCTCCTCCACAACCGCACCGCCGTCACCGCTGTCCTCCTCGCCCTCTGACGGCGGCGCGCCCAGGCCGGCGAGCAGGTGCAGCGGCGTAACGCCCGAAAACGCTCGCTCGTCCCACGCCGGCAGTACGGCTGTCGTACCACCGCCGCCCACGCCGTCCGGCGAGTCCTGGCCTCCCCTGCCGCTACCTCCGGCCGCGGCAGACCCATGGGTCACCTCCCGCAGGCCGTACACGGACGACCACCGCATGACCTCCTGCATCATGACCACCGATCCCGACTGTACGGCAAGGTGCAACAGCCCCAGCCCGTCCCCGCCCGCGCTGCCGCCCGACCCCACTCCGAAACCGCCCTCTGGGTCGCGCTGCAGCCGCCGCACCTGCACGCACACGTCTGCGAAGGACATGCCGCGCTGCCACAGCAGGCCCCCCAGTACGGCCGCAGCAGCTGCCGGCCTCCCCGCCTGCACCATCCACGCCAGCAGCCCAACCGCCACGTCCTGCATCTTCTGGCCGTAGGCGGGGCCGCGCTGCAGTGCGGACACTGTAGTGGCTAGGTCCAGGGAGCCGGGGAGGATGGGGACGGTGATGTCCACTGCGCTGTCGTGGCAGAAGCGCCGGCCAGAGTTGCGCTGGACGGGTGCCACGTGGCGGCGGTCTGCGGCTGCAGCGTGCGCGTGCGCGGCTGTGGAGGCCGAGCCCGAGGCAGGGCCAGGGAGGCGCGGATTGCCGCTGGAGTGGCTGCGAGGCGCGTCTGGGTCGCCCACGGCGGTTGTGACGACGAAGGCGTCGGGGTGGAGGGAGGAGAGGGGCGGCAGGGCGGCGGGCGCGGTTCTTGGGGGCGAGCCAGCGGTGTCAGCTGCTTCCCATGCTGAGCTCTGATGCAAGCTTTCGGGTATGGACATCGGGAGCGGCAGTCCCGTGGCTGACAGGCGGTGCAGCCGCGAGGCCCGGCGGCTGCCCGTGGGGACGGCCGCCGTCAGAGACGGCCGGCCCAGCGCCTGCATGCCGCCAAGCAGCCCCACCAGCTGCCCTGCGAGTGCGCCCGCTGCCGTCACAACGGCTCCACCCTCCAGGATGTGCGTTTGGGTTGCCGAGGTCAGCGCCATGCCACCAGATGCTGCTGCTCCCCCAGCGGCAGCTGCACCCGCCGCCGCCCGGCCCGTTGCAGGATTCAGCTGTGGGAACACCATGTTGGATGAGAACAGGTGGTAGCTGCCGCTCGCGACCCCGCCGCTGCCGCTGAATAGCATGGTGCGCCCCAGGCCCGAGCTCTCCAGCTGCCCCGGATCGATCGCGTCCGCTCCCGGGACCTCCTCCACCGCCTCCATGCTCCCCCGAGCCCCCGTTGACGCCCGCCGCACCGACCCCGAGCGCATGATGACAGACGCAAACGGCAGGTAGGGGTTGCCGTAGGGACCCGAGTTCAGCCCGTACCCACGGGGCAGCAACGCGCCAGTGGGGCCGCCGCCTAACATACCTGGAGTCAGACCTTGCCCCCCTGTCGCCCCCGTCGCTGCTGCCGCACCGGGGGCGAAGGCTACTCCACCCTCCGTCGCCTGCACCGCGCCGAAGGATAGCGAGCTTGGCACGCCCGCCCAGCCCAGCCGCAGCTGTGCGGATGCCGCCGCCTCTGCGTCCCCGGCGCCAGTAGCGTGCGAGAAGGACGCAGCTACGCCGGAGGGGTGGCGGGACAGGCCCGCGACAGCCAGGTCCGCGAGGCTCCCGCCGAGGCCCACCACGCTGCGCCTGGACTCCCCCAGGTGCCGCAGAGCAAGGGAGAACTCGTCCGTGACCATCGTGCCGCTGGCAAGCTGCTCGCCCAGAGACGCCGCGCCCAGCTGCTGCATGCTGGAGTGCAGGTGGGGTAGCAGCAGGGAGCCCGCGCTGGCGAGCGCGTTGTGCCCGTCGCCGCCAGCCCCGCGGCCGCTGTGCGGCCCCACGTCCCTGCCGCGCACATGGTGACCCGCAGACGTACCGTGCACGTACTGCAGCCACAGCCCAAAGTCGTACAGCAGGTCCTTACTGATGGGCACGGCAGGAAACGCAGAGGCGAGCATGGATTGGAGCAGCCGGCCCCCAGCGCCGCCGCTGGCGCCGCCGTCACCTCCACTGCTGCTGCTACCGTCACCAATGCTGCCGCCAGAAGCAGGTCCCGCGGCCTGGACGGGCGGCGAGAGCCTGTTTCCGGCCGGGCTGGTGTCGCCTGCCCTGCTGTGCAGTCCCTGCTGAAGCCACCCTGGTGCCCCAGCTGGTGCAACTCCTGCAGCTCTGGAGTGGGCAGCAGCTGGCGCGGCTGCGGCGCCCTGCGCAGGGTCGGACGGCGGCTGCGGCGCGGCTCCCGCAAGCAGCTCCCGAACCACGGCCACATCGTGGCAGGCCACCAGAGGGAGGGAGCACACAAAGCGGCCCAGGATCCACACCTGCGCGGGTGAGCGCCATAAGGAGGAGTCAGGAAGGCCGCACTGTCGCCACGTCAAGGTACGGGTAGCACGAGACGCGAGGAGTTATGGGCAAAAAGAGATAGACCGTGTCCGGAAAACTGTGCGATAGATGCATGACAGGCAGTGAGGTACGGCACAAAAGATCGGTGCAGTGCGGCGAACCCTTGCACGCGCTCACAGGCCATAGAGCCAACGTTGCACCCCAGCTACAAGCCCGTCCGCTAGGCCATACCAACGCGAGGACGACAGCCACGGTGCCGCTTGCACCAGCACCCAGCTTACCTCAACGCTCAGCAGCCCAGGGCCGTTCACTCCCGTCACAGACACATCCACCGCATAGCCCGCCGCCGATGCTGCTCCGGCGCTCGCTCCTGCCCCTGACCTTGACCCCGACATCGCCCCCGGGCCTGAGCCTGCTGCGTCCCCGCGGGTGTTCCCACGCTGGCTCTCCGGATGGAACGGCGACTCAACGCTGTCCCCAGCGCCCCCGCCCCCAGCACCCAGCTTCCAGCCCTGGCTCCCGATTGGCCTGCTACTGCTGCTGCTTGCACCGGCCACGCCGGGCAGGCCCAGCTGCACCGTCCACTGCACCGGCAGGTACCGCCCAGCGCACCGTACGGCAATCTCCAGCGCACAGCATGCACCGCTGGCGCTCGAGGGCAGTGCGCCCCTTCGGCTGAACTCGCTGTCGCCCACGCTCGTTCCCAACGTGCCGCCGCCGCCGCCGGCGCTGCCGGCGGCGGAGGCAAAGGCGGGCCGCTGAAGGCCAGCGGAGGCGTCCATCGACCGGGGGCCGGCGGCAACCACTGCCGCCGTAACAGAAGACGAGTTCCGGGCCATGGTCACGGCTGCCGTGAGCAGGGCCGGCGGGAGGCCGTGGATGGAGAACCGGACGGTGGCCAAGGGCCGGGAGGGCGGCACCACTGCGAAAGGAAAGATGTTGACGGCGTCTGCCGTCCAGGCGGAGCCGGCGGACCATGGGTCTTGTGAGAGCCCGAGAAGCGCGTCGGTTGAAGCAGCGTTGCCGCTGGCGGCGGCAACGGCTGGACCTGTTGCAGGCAATGCGGGTGCAGCGCCAATGGCGCTGTGCGCCACTCCCGTTTGGCCGGCAGCTTGCTGCATCATGGTGATGGTGCGTCCAGAGGCTAGGTGCACGGACTGCAACCGCGGCGCCGGCGCCGACGGCCGAGCCACGCCGGCCTCCAGAGGACCGGAGCCTGGCCCGGCCGCTGCCCCTGCTGCCTCGCCGTTGCTGCAGCTACCCGTTATCGCCGTCGCCAGCACCGCAGCTGCCTCTAGCTGCTCCGCCGGCGTCAGCTCCAGGAGTGACGCATTAAACGAGTTCGGGCGGCCGCCACCTGAGGCGGTGCCGCCGCCGCCGCCCAGCTCAGCGGCAGGCCCAACAGGGGCACAGCCCCACGCGCCGTCGGCCAACGCGCTTGTCACCATCGCCCAGGCCCCGCCTGCGGACGCCGCGGACGCTGCCCTGCCGACGCCGGCGGCGTTCTCCAAAGCAGACTCCATGCCCCAGTCCGTATGCAGCCACGCCGCTGCGCCGCTGCTTGTCGCCTTGCTGCCCAGCACCAGCAGCCTATGCGGAGCCCTCCGCCCGGCCCCTGGTCCCGTCGGCGGCCCCGCAGCGCGTGCGATGCGCAGCCCAGACGCCGCCACGACCGAGCTGGTCGTGCCAAGCGACGCTGCTGCCCCCGCCGCCTCTGCCACCGTCCCCATTGACCCTCCGGCATCGGCCTCAAGCGATAGCTGCTGCTGGAACACACTGTCGGTCGGGTCCGGCGCTGAAAGGGACATGAACGTTAGCGTAGGCTCATCCGCGCAGTCCTGAACGTCCCTCGAGCCCACCAAGCCCGTGGGAAGGGAGGAGGGCCCCAGCATCAACAGCATCGCCTCGTCGTCCTCCACACCCGCGCCCCCAGCACCAGAGCCGGAGCCAGCAGCCATCCGCCCGAATGCCACTGTGCGGGAAGCAGCGCTTGGTCCTGCCGCATCCCCCCGCCGCTCCAGCAACGCCGGTAAAGCATCCTCTGCTCCGCCATGCACACTGCCATCACCAAGATCGGGCCACCTCTCCCATTTCTGGTCTCGGGGCCATACCCCGCCGCCGCCTCCACCACGCAGGGTGCTGCTGCCCTGCCGCAGCGGCGGCCGGTGTACAACACCCGACGGCACGCGCTGCCGCCGGCTCGGCGGCGTCATGACACCGTCGGCGGCGGACCACACGCAGCGCCGCTCCGCCGCCGCCGCCGTCACACCGCGCGGGGAGCTCCACAGCAGCTCGAACGGCAGCTCCTCCGGCGAGCCGTATGAGCACAGGCTGGGGTTGTGGGCCATGTCGCACACCTGGGCCGCGCACAAGCTGCGGTCCGTCGCGCACGTGTTGACCATCCAGGGGCGGTCGGGGTTGGAAGAGTCGAGCAGGCGGTCGCTAACAGTGCCCTCTGCCACATTGTCGATGTTGTTGGGCGTGTGCGGGGTGCCTGCCAAGGGCCAGGACGGCAGGGGCGCGCGCACGCAGGCCTTGGGTCCCTCCTGGGATGCGCCACCAGGGTCGGCAGCCGCGCTGCCTGCCGCGTCTGGCCTCTGAGATGGATACAGTTGGCTGCTGGGCCCGGGTGCCGTCAGGCCGCGCTCCAGCGGAGCCAACCGTTGCAGCGGCTGGCTTGTCATCTGCGGTGATAGCTGTCGGGTGCGGATCTGTCCGTGCTGCGCGGGGCTTGCCGGGCCCAAGGCCTCAGCGTGCAGTCTGTCGATGCCTTGGTCTTCGTCAAGCGCGTGGCGTGCAGAGCGGTACGGCGCACGGGGGGCCACAGTGGAGGACACGCGCTGCCGAGCGGGGCTGACCACACCCGCGCGCAAGCCAGGTGCAGGGGCCGGCCGCGCGGCAGACGCGGTATCGCGTGCCTTGGGGCCACGTGCGGTGTCCCACTCGTCGCCAATATCGTCTTCCCCGGCCATTGCCGACGACGGCGCGTTGTCACCCTTCTGCTGCCGGCCGCGCTGCCCGCCTGCCGTGCTGCCACCAATACTGCAGCCCCTTGCGTCTATGTGCGGAGCACTGCGGTGGATGGTGCTGCTGCGGGACTTGCGCAGGAGGTCGGCCTTGGGTCGCACGTACTGTCGCCTCAGCTGCTGCACGGCGGCGTTTCCGGGCACGCCCATCTCCTCCACCGCCTCCCTAAACGAGCCGCAGTATTGCTTGGGCAGGTGGGGAGCGACGTCAGTCGTAAACGGCGACGTAGAGTGCGTTGGGTTTGGCGGTGCAGGCTCAGCGCGGTGCGCACGTTGCGTGCCGGCTTGTGCAAACCCAGGTGCAGATATGGGCGGCTGCGGACGCGGAGGAGGGGCTGACGCTCCAGGGGCTGAAGTGGAGTGGGTGGGGCGGGAGGGAGGGAGGTTCGCCGGTGCTGCACTGCCGCGTGCCGCGCCTAAGTAGGCCGAAGGTGTGGTGCCTGAGAAGCTGACAGCGATGGGCTGGCTGCTACTGGTCGAGCCGGGTCGCGATGGGTGCTGCTGCTGCTGTTGCTGCTGCAAGGGCAGGGGAGCCACCCGCTGCGTGGTGCCGGCGCCTTGCCCCGGTTGCACCTGCCGCTGGTGAACCTGCTGCTGCGCCTGCTGCTGCTGCTGCTGCTGCCCCAGTGCGTCATTGGCACGCCATGGCAGCACGTGCCAGCCAGCTTCCGGCCCCAGCCACTGCGCCACCACCGCATCCAACACATTACCATCGCTCCTGCTGTTGCTGCTGCCACCCGCCCTGCCGCCGCTGGGCCCCCGCGGCCTGAACGGCCGCTGCACGATCACCCGGGCACCCGGCGGCGGGTGCAGCTGGGGCAGCAGCGCGCACAACACGCCCACCAGGTGCATCATGTCCGCGCACACGTCACCCTCGTCCACCTCCACCTCCACGCACATGTCCAGGTCCGGCCTGGGGGCCAGGCCCGCAGACCCGGGTGCACCCGATGTCCCTGCTACTGCTGCCAGTTCTGCTACCGCTGCTAGTGGCTGGGCAGTGAGGGGGCCTGCTGCTCCTGATCGCGGCGGCACGCGCAGCATGAATCCCCCGCCGGCCCCAGTGACTGCGGCCGCTAGGGGCAGCAGCTGCCCACCCTGCTGCTGCACGTCCAGCACATCCAGGACCAGCTGCACGCAGCCCGCACGGCACGACACGCACGACACGTACATGCGTGGATGCGTACCGCCGGCGGTATTGCCAAGGTTTTCCGGTGCATGGCCCATACGGCTGCTGCTGCTTCTGCTGGTGGTGGTGGCGGTGTTGTCGAGCATGCCCACAAGTTCATCTAGGAAAGAGGCAGGGAGGTCCTCCGGCTCCAGCCAGGGGATTTTGATTGCGTAGCAGCTGCTGCGGCCGTGACGTTGTGGGGCCGCGGGGCGCCTTGCATAGCTGAGGGCTGAAAAGGTGCTGCCATGGGAAGGGTGTTGGTCGCGGCTGAGCTGCTTGCTGTGCTGTGGGTGGCAGCCATGAGCAGCGACGGGGTCCCCGCGGAGGAGGCTACCTGGCACACCAGCAAGTGTCATTCTGAGCGGCACCGGCCAGTGCCTGAGGCTTCAGGTCGCACCTGCAGACAGTTGCACAAGGGGGAGGGGTTGTGGGCGGGCGTGGCGAAAGTGCCACTGGGCCCTGGGGCGGTACAGGACTGTATGACGAGGCTACCCCATTGAGAGTGAAGGTAAGAGCGAAGTGCGCTTAGCATAGCCATTCGTCAGCGTCTGACGTTCGTGTTCGTGAACAGGAGGGCTTGTTCGACGTTGAGCAATGTGGGCCGGGGGCCCCTTCGCTGTGCTCGTAGCTGCCAGACGGCACCAGTACTTCAGCTATCACCATGATCGCATTCCATATATTCAGAGGGATCATGCCAGGTGCGGTGGTTTCAATGGCGTTCACGTCGAGGAAAGAGGTGAACGAGGAACTCAAGTGCAAACAGCAATGCGCACGGGCTCTGCAACCACGACATGTTTCAGGAACCTAACTTCTCTGTGCAGAAGCCCGTCCCATCCACAGTTCGGCGAAGCCTCTCACCAGTGGTTTCCGATGCCGCACGCCCAGCTACGAGGCGCGACAGCTTCCCTTCGGCATCTAGTATGCTTTGTTTCGGAATCGTAAGCTCCATGCAGCCGTCGGCTGCCCTGTAAGCTTTGCGCGGGGAAAGGCAAGGCGCAGACGCTTGAGCAAAGCTACAGACGTGCCCTGCTAGTACTCCTAGTTGACAGGCAATATGTTATATTGTACAGTGATCAGCAGTAACGCTGGGTCGTAACAATGGCTGACAACATGTGCGAAGAACTCGCGTTGGTTTTGTTCTTAGCGAAGCACGGATAACAGGAAACGAATGAAGTCAAGAGGTTGGAGCGTGCGTATCTCCTTCGTGTGGCAATTCTGCTGCTTGGCTACAGTGCATGCATCAGGTTCGCGTTCGTTCGTGCTCGCAGATGGATGCTGCTTGGCCCCAAAGCCCATGTGCCCAGCCGAAATTTCCCTGGTTTTTTACGAACGAACTTTGTAGATAACAGGAAAGCTTGAGGAGGACTGCTTTGCCCCTACGTAGTCCTTGCGCACCGGACGTCAGACGGTCAAGAGCTTGTCTGGGCTGCCACCCACTGCCCCAATGTTATGAGCCATGCCCAGACATGTTATGTACGCCCATTAGTTACATATCAATTGTCAAGGCGAGTACGCGGCCGTGCTGCAGCGCTGCGTCCCATGGCCGGAGTCTTGAGGCACCTCCCCTGTGAGGGCGCCACTGTGCTGCAGCTCCACGACGCAGCTGCTCGACTTTACGGAGCCCTGGCAAAGCTGTACTACCAGGTGAATATAGCAGCATGCCCGTCTTGGTGTGGGTTCTGTCCTAGTCTTATGGTCTGTCAACGGTTCCCTAACCGGCACTCAGCCGTGCCACGCCCATGTTCCACCCGCCTTGCGCCTAGGGCGTGTTGGCCCGTATTCCACGGCTTACTTTCATGCCGGCATACTGTCAGCAATGCCGCCGGCCCCTTTCTCTGCTTCCCTTATGCCGCCGCCACCCCACTGCCACCACCTTCGTACCTTCGTACCGTTTGGCGCGAAGGCACGCGGCCACGGGAGCCCCCCTGCCTGCGACTGCGTCTGCCATGAGGCTGCCGCACCGCCCCGCAGCGTCACGACAGGTAGTCACACTGACGCGCAGCTTGTGCTGCACCTGCTAGTGTGCAACGCTGCCATAGGATGTGCACCTTCCGTTTGACACGTTCCGTCGGGGCCCCGTACACTACTGTATAGTTGTAACCAAACCGCTGTACGTCACAATGGTTGCATGGAAAGCTCCTGGGGCAGCGGAAGTGGTCTTGTCTGTTGATTGGGTACTTAATCGGCTACTTGTTCAGTTGTGTAAGCTCGGGTTCCCCCCGCATGCAGGACATGGTAGCCCCCACCGCATACCAGTGGACCACACAGCGTTGTCAGCCCTGCAAGAGCTCCTTCGGCAGCCACCAGTGACAACAGAACCACACACTGATAACCCGCCAAAGGCAACGGCCACAGCAGCGGCGGCATCAGGGACAGCAGCGACGGCAGCGGCGGAGGCGGCAGCAGGTGCAACGGGGGCAGGTTCAAGAGGGGCTCCAGAACTACTTGCTCCACCAACACCAGGTGCAGGTTTCGCGTCCGCCGCTGCCCTGATCTCCTCCGCACCGGCTGCAGCGTGCTCGTACGGTCTTGCACCCGCTACTCCGCCCGGCGGAGGTGAAGCGCGGGGTGGTGTAGAGGTGCTGGGAACCGGGAAACGGCCGGTAGCGGCGGCGGGGACGGCGGCAGGTGCAGGACGCATCCCAAGCTCCATGGTCGCTGGGTGTTCTGCTGCTGCGAAGGGGCCGCCCGCAGCAGCACCAGCAGGGCCACCGTCCGAAGCGGCATGCAGAGGGAGCTGCCGGCCCGTGCCGTATGGCATCGACCCTGGTCAGCTTCTTCGAGCATGGACTCAGTGCGGCGACGCAGCTGAGCCTGGGCTGCGGCCCTCCCTCGACCTGTCCACACCCTCAGTGTCATCAGACTCACCATCGCCCAGTATCGCCGATCCCGGCTACCACCCACCACTCAGCACCGCCCGATGCGGCCACCCTCCCTCCCTCGACCTCTCCACCTCCGAGTCTGAGCATGAGGACCCGTCCCCAAGCGGCCCTGGCCCCTGCCCCGACCTTGGCCCCCGTCGTCCGCCGCTATGCATCGGCCCGTGCGGCCTGTCCCATCCCGGGTACCGAGACGGCTTCCTGCGGCGCCCGTTTGGGCTGCAGCTGGCGTGGGCTGCGGCTGTGTGGCGTGTGACGGGTAGCTTCCCCTACCCGGAGGTGGCGGCGGGGCGGCCGCCGCTGCTGCGGGAGGGACCTGCGTGGGAGGAGGCGGTGGGGCAGCTGCCAGGGCTGCTGGAGCAGCTGCTGGTGCCGGAGGGGCCGCCGCTAACACACATCTCCACACCTGCAGGAGAGGGTGGTGTGGGTGGTGGTGGAGGAGGAGGAGAAGGGGCTGGGGATGCAGCAGCTGGTGGTGCTCGGGGGAGTGGTGGCGGGGACGGGGAGGTGGAGGGAGATGCGGCGGCAGCAGCAGCTGATGCGCTCGAGGGGGAAGGGCTGCACACGTGGCGTGTGGACGAGAGTGTGCTGGTGCGGCTGCTGCACCAGCCGCAGCTGCTGTACGTGCTGCTGGGCTTCAGGCTGACGGCGGGCAGCGCCACGCGGCTGGTTCCCCTACCGGACGTGGGGCAGTGCTGGGCGGCGTTCGAGGAGCGGCACTCGCCCGCGACGTCCAGCGTGCTGACAGTAGGTGCGTCTTGTGTTTGCATCTGTGAACGACTGGCAACTGATAATGTGGAAGCGTTGGGAAGGGCAGCAGGGAGGAAGGGTGCTTGCCAGGACAGAGCGGAGGGGTGGGAGGTGGCTTGCCACCACGAGTGTAGGCGGGTCTGACGGTATGACTGTATGGCACCAGCAGTGCAACTGGTATGGCGGAGGGCCCACTAGGCTGGCGTTGAACTGTAAGCCTGCTGCCGGCTCGCTGCGGTAAGAGGTGGTGAATCTGTCACCAGCTCGTGGCCAGCTTGCCCCTGCCCCATGTATGCGGCCCCAGGCGCCAGCGCCCTGACCAAACAAGCACGCGCACCGCGTGGAAATCGGTAGAGTGTCCACCTTGCAGGCAAGGGCTGGCAGCCTGGCACGTACGCACAAACCGAGCCTAGTGCCACGACAACGTGCGAACTTCAGCCCTGTTGTCGCCTTATTCATGGGCTGACAGCGGTCAAGTGGCAGCGAAGCTACCACCACGCCCCTGACCAGGTTCGCGCTTCCTACCCCAGGTGCCCGAGCCCTGACCAAGCACACGCACCGCGACACACGTGGCGAGTGGTGGCCGCGAATGAGCGGCAGCGAGGCGGCCAAGAACCAGTTGGCTGCGGGGGCGCTGCGGGTGCTGCTGGGTGGCGCGCTGTGGGTTAACCTGCACCAGCTGCCGCCCTTCGACAGCCCCAAGTACGTGTTAGAGCTGCGCACGCTGCAGGTGAGTACCGGATATGGTCCGTATTGGGGTATGGTAAAACGAGCCTGTATCCTAGGACGTGTGTTGGCTGATGAAATAGCAATAGCATAGGGTGATAGCTAGTAAGGATAGCGACCGGGTTGGGGGCTGGCAAGCTACAGGCGAGCGGGTAGACTGGAAGGACTGCGTAGGCTGGTTGCTGACGCTGTGCTAGTAGGACCAGGGGATCATCAGGTCGACTTGGGAGGCATTACCGCAGGGTGTGTGGTAGTGCGAATGTTATGGTGCCAAGGCGTGGGGTGCACAGCCTCGCACGGCTGCCACACGGTGCGGGTGCGCAGCTTGAACCAGGTTCGCATGGCGTTTGGGGCAGAGCTACACGGGAATGCACATGTCGCAACCATGGCGGCGCTGATCACCCGTCAGCCGTTACCTGCCAATCTGCCATTGCATCCATTGGCCTTCTGTCCTGCACCTGCGTGACAGCACCATCTCCGTGGCGCGCCGTGGGTGTGCAGCCATATTTTGCGAACTACCGGTACGCGCACGCAAGTGTTTATGTTGCGCACCTGCCTGTTGCAGGGGTACGGCGCCAGGTGGGCTGTGGAGGGCGTTACGGAGCCGGCGGCCGCTGCGCCGGTTGACGGCCGAGACTTCGAGGGAGTGGCAGACGGCGGCAGCAAGGCGCATGGCGGCGAACGCGAGGGGGCGAGCGCTGAACCCTTGCCGGCCGTAGAGGGTGTTTCAGGGCAGCCGCGGTTTAGATTCCGGGGCTTCCTAGAGCCCACGATGGAAGGGGGCCATGAGGTGGGGTGGAGGCACTGAACAGGGTGCGTGAACATGGATGGCCGTTGAAGGATGTGTTACGCAAAGAAAAATAGGAATGAGGAGGTGTGTCGTGTAGCAGCGGTGACCGGTGAGCAAAAGGCTGCTTTGGAATGGGGCGAAGCTATGCGAGCTATCGGCAGCCTAGGATGTATGTAAGGGCCACACAAGTCAGCAGGCCCCATGGCCCCATGCAAGCGTGACGCTTCGGTTGTAGTGCTGTAAGCACGCACATTGCAGTGTTGCATCTGGTTGCATCCTGCTCGCGGACGTCCCATGGGCCAGCAGGGCAGCACTCCTTGTGAAGCATACACGACGCATTGACGATTCCCATGGTGAATTACACGGCTATCCACCATACCGTCAACGCATTCAGGCCGACTCAGAGGTACCAGTGACTAAATGCACACATGCAATGCAGCCGGGCTCAGGAGAATGCCTCTCTGTCCTATTCAAGGCCAAGGTCAAGCAGCGCGTAGTCGGTAGGACCCTAGCAATACCACGCCCAAGTGCTGCCGCGCATGGGTGGACCACACGGGACCACCACACGGCCACCACCATGACGCACGCATAGGAGTAGCCACTAACCAGCGTGCAGCACCAACACCATATGCTTGTTGGCCTTCCTATACAACCAGTTGCTCCACATAGAGACTTGACTGAGGTTCCACGGTCATCAACCAAAACCCATGCGTCCATTCCAGGGAAGCAGTAGCAGTAGCACGCCTCGGCAACCCAGAGGCAACATGGCCACTTGTCCGGGTGAAGGCACGCATGCTGAATGTGCATAGCGTCCTGTCTCTAGATGGAAATTTGCAGGAGCTGCCCAGCATCTCTGCCGCTTGGCCCACACGCCTCCTACAGCCATGCTCACCAACATGGCCCGAGTACACATTGCCTAGACAAGGTAATGGCATACATTGCCTGTAGTCAGCAGCGTGCGTCATTGTGCGGCTATGTCAACCACGGGCGAAGGGGACCATATCCAAGCCGCTCGTAATAATCTTGGGTCTTGCAGGAGGTTCTACCTGTCTAAAAAGAATAACTGTTCCCACGCTAACGAGCGGAGCACAGGTCTGAACGTCTGATGTTGCTTATCGGCGTACTGCGCCTGACCAATAGCCACCTGCTCGTCACCGCAAGACCAGCGCACGCGTCTCGTCGGATCCATGCCTAACCACACATGTACCGGATTTGAGTTACCTGTATGTACGGCAAGTGCAGAACGGTGTGCCCTGACCACCTAACTATGTATGCATGAAATCAGGACGTACCTGGCCGCCTCCACATCGTTTCGAGGTACGCCCGCGGCGGCCATACGCTGTCCCCACGCCCCACCGCACCTTGCGCGTACCACACCCGAACTTCCACACCCCAAACACCATCCCTCCTCGAGTCACCCTTGCTCCATCTTCGCCCGCGCGTTTGTTCCTGGCCCCGCCCCAACCGCTGCCGGCCCCGTACTCGGCCCCGTCCCCTGCTCTGCCCCAACCTTCGCTTCCGCCTCTGCCTTCAGCTCCCTGACCCCCATGCCCGCAGCCCCCTGTGCATGGCCCGCATGCTGATGCGCCCGAGCCATGGCCCCCGCCGCCTCTCCCAACAGTACCAGAGCCGGCTGCATCCGCCCGGACGGCACCAGCGCCCGGCGGGGGACCTCCTGGGGCGGCGCCATCCGCTGCGGCCGAAGCGGCAGCTGTAGCTCCGCGAGCTTTGGCTCCAGCTGCGTGCAAGGGCAGTCGGGTTCCAGCACGCGCTAAAACCGGGTAAACCTTTGGGTAGGATACGGCATTGGGGCTGGCATGCGGCAAGACAGCAGCAAGCAGGACAGCACATGACCAGCGCCGCTGCGTGTCCACGCACTGTGATGTAGGACACAGGCTGACCTATTGTCACGCACGATCACGTACCTGCTGCACCTGCTGCTCGTCCATGTGGGGCAGCTGCATCAGCGCCTCCAAAAGCTGGTGAGCACACCGCTGCATGGCAGGTGGGCCCCGGCCGGCCGCCACCCCAGCAGCGACCGCCGCCCCAACGTACAATTTCGGCCCAGCAGAGGCAGCAGCGGCCGCGGCAGCTGGTGCTGCAGAGCTGCCCCTCCCCGTACCGCCGCCTCCTGCTCGCACCACCTCCGCAGGGCCCTGCTGCCCCTGCCCTGGCTGCTGTGCGCCCACGCCACAGCCCCTCGGCCCCTGCCCTGTCCCAGCCGGCGCCCTGATAGCTTGTGAGGACGGGCCAGCCCCACATCCTGTGCCCGGGTGCACCTGCCCCTCTCCGTCCGCTTGCTGCCGTCCCTGTTGCCGCTGCCCGGACCCACCGCCCGCCTCCTGCTGGTGCTGCCGCTGCCTCTGCTGCTGCACCATGCCGCGCACCTGCTGCCCCAGCTGCAGCGGCACAGGGTACATGCCCCGAGCAGCCATCGCACCCAGCTGCCTGTGGTTCTGGTTGCGCTTGTGCCGCTGCCAAGGGCCGGGTGCGTTCGCCTCCGTCTTCACGACCGCGTAGTACACAGGCCTGGGCTCGACAGCACCCGGCCCTTCCCCTGCCTGCACCTTCACAGCATTCGGCTCGACTGGTATCGGCCTCGGCGCCTGCTGCTGCTGCTGCTGCCCTTGCGGCTGCTCGCATTTCACTTGCTCTGCACCCCGTACCTGAGGCGGGCCGGGCGGCGGCGGTGCGGGCTCGACCGGTGGTGCTGGTGAGGCGGTACCTGACGGCGGCTCGACGGCCCCGTTCACCTTGGGCCCGCCCAGCGCCGGCTGCAAGAACGGCAGCGCCGCCCCCACAGGCGCTGTGGGCCTTGCGCACGCGCCTGCCGCGTTGCCGTTTTCCACAGCTGCCGCCTGCTGCCCGCCCTCCCCACCCTGCATGAGCGCCTGATTCTGCAGCATCCACGCGTGCGGCCCAATCCCCGACCCCGGGCCCAGGCAAGGGCCGCCGCCCGCGGCCGCTGCCCCCTTCCTCAGCCGTATCGTGTGCGTGTGCTTATTAGCCCATCTCGCGGCCCTTCTTCCCACACTCCCCCCAACGGCTTGCTGCTGCTCCAGCGGCCGCTTCTGCTGTTGCTTGCGCGGCCGCTGCTGCTGCTTCGCCTTCTCCCGCTCCTGCTGCGCCCGCTCCGCGCCACCAGCAGCAGCATGCCCCTTCATCCCTCCCGGCCCGCCACCCACGTGCGCTGCTCCACTGGGACCAGCCTGACCCGCATCCCGCTCGGCCGCCTCTGCCGCCCCAGGTGCGCCCTCCTCCTTGTCTGTCTCATGGAAGTCCCAGTCCTCCGACCCGGCCCGCCTGACCCCCCGCCCCTGCCCCTCCACACCAGCGCCTCCACCCCCATTCCTACCGCCACCGCTCGCATGCCCCGCTAGGCTCCCACCCCCATGCCTTCGGCGCTTGGGCGGGCGCTGCTCGCTGCTCTCCTCTTCCTCCTCCTCCGCCTCCACATCGTCCTCCTCGTCATCCTCTATCAACACCACGTCACTGTCCTCCTCCTTACCTCCGCCAAGACCATCGTTACTGCCCTCCTCCTCCCTCCCACTCCCTCCGCCCGTGCCGCTGCGCGCGCGCTTGGCACCCCTCTGCGGCCCCCCACGCCCCTGTCCTCCGCCCTGGCTCCCGCCTCCACCCCCCGCCGCCGCACCACCGCCCCTCCCATGCCCCGCCCGCGGCGCCTCAGGAGTCCCGCCTCCCTTGCCGTCACCCTTTCCCCCCGCCGTTTGAGCATGCGGGCCCTGCAGCCTCTGGCTATGGGTCGCAGCGGTCCGGGCCTGCAAGCCCGATGCGCCTCCGTGCGTGGACTGGGAGTGTCCCCCCTGCGCCGAGTCGGGTGGGCTGATAGACGACTGCTGGTTGTGGCGCTGCATGTACTCCTGCAGCCTCTTGGTAGCTCCCTGCACGTATACGACACGCGTACGACAGCGCCCAGAACCAAAGCGGACAGTTCAGTGGGTGATTTGGTTGGCTGCCGCAAACGGGACGGAGGAGGGACGGAGGGGGGCGCTGGCATGCCAATCCGTTGCAATGCCACGCGTTGACCGGTACCCTGCCGAATGCACCTCACCGGTGCGTGTCATTGCGGCATAGCACCTTCTCTGCCAAACAGTGACAAGCTGGTCGCTGCCAACCTGCATCGGCGTGCTACAGCACACATGGCATCGAGCACCACACCTCACCTCGACCACGGCCCATCTTAGGACGCCACCGGGACCGAGCATGTAGTCCTTTGCGTTGTCGTACCACGGGTACACCTCTTGTGTGGGCTGCCTCAGCTCCTTGAAGAGATCCTTGACCGGCGAGCTGTCGTACAGGTACTTCTCGCCGGCTGCCTTGATGGCGAACAGCCACTGTCGGGCCAACGGCAGGGCGTACGGTACGGTACGGGCAAGCAGTTGCTGGCAGATCGTGGTACGCAGGCAGGTCAGGCTGGTGGACGTGCCAAGTCACGTTGGCTGCCAGCAGCTGCGCGTGGGAGGGCTGCGCAGAGTGTATGCCTGCCAGCAAACGGTGCGTGCACGACAGGTTGCGTTATCACTGTCATCGCGTAATCCTGACATACAACATGCTGACCGTGGCAACGCTGTGCCAAGCTGCTTGCCTTGCCAAGGGTTAGGGCCCTCCTGTCGGAAAGCGGCCGCCACCTCGTGCCATGTTATCCTCAACCCTCCGCACGCACAGTCGAAGCGCTACACAAGGCTGTTGCGCTCGCTGCTATAACCAAAAGCTGTAGGCGGGCACAGACAAATGGCGCGGACTGCTGTCGAAACATATTATTGCTTTGTACATCACCACACCGCACACGGACGGCTGGCGCACCTTGCGGCTCGTGCGCTGCTCCACCAGCCGCGCCAGCCCCAGCAGCAGCAGCTGGCCAAGTCCCGCACTGAGCCTGGCCTTGCCGTCGGCCCCCGTCACCTTCTTGGTCGCGCTGAACAGCACCTGAACAGCAGAAACGCATGTAGACAGCAACCGTTAGGGCCGCGAACGCCTGACTGTGTGTCACGGAGCACGCACTGCCGGTACGTGACCATGTCTCGGTGGGGTGGCCCGGTGGGGAGCCGCAAGTGGATAGGGCGTGCACAGCATGTGTGCGGTTTGCCCAAATCGCATCTGACGGCAGGGCTGCAAATGTATCGGCAATAAGGCTTTACCGACCAACCCCGAATGCGCTATCCTGGCATAACACGGGCACCGCAGGAGTCATGCGGCAGGACGGAGGCCGCACGCTTGACGTGTACGACTCTGTAGTTAGTGTGTGTTGTAAGACGCACCAGCAATTGCTGCCCGGCTGTTTTGTCCTTGCGCGACACATCCGCAACGCATGCACACCCTAGCAGCTCCCGTTGCTCCTCAGCATCGTCGTACATCACAACGACCCGAACTGAGTCGTACTGCATGCAGGGAAGGGGACAGCAAGCGGTTTTTGACGATGGACACCAAAGCGTAATCTGGAGGGATCCATGGCCCGAGCAAGCACAATCATGCGTCGGCCGACTGCCAGCCCACATAGGCTGGCGCTGCGCACCTTTCGACGTCAACAGTATGTGGAGGCCCAGAATGGGAGGTTGCCCGCAACATGCTGGACTACCCCATGGCCAAAGTGTACGTACACCACCGCACCTTGTCTTTCTGCACACCGGATCCCGTGTTCTTGTTCTTGACCGCAGCTGTTAAGCACTCCGATACAAAATTGCCACCATCGTAAGCCTTTTTTAGCAAGGCTAGTGCTGCATCGTGGTCCTCGCTGCGCCGGCAGGTGTGTAGCGCAGGGACGTGTGGGGGTGCATGTTATCTGTGTGCTGAACCAGCTACTGGGTCACGATAGCTGCCGTGACTGAGAATCAGGGCTACCGGGGTAGCTATTGCAGAGCCGCAGGACGATCCGAGAAACTTACCTGGCCCCGTGCGTGCTAACGGCGTGCGGGTAACGGGGGAGGACCCGGAGGGCGAGGCTCCCAAACCGTGTTACAGGTCCAAGCTGGAAACCCCGGTTGGCTGCACCGCCGTCGCTTTCCCCAATGGCTTCGTCCAAGCAGTTCTGGTCGTTTCGGGAGAACATGGAGGCTTGCAAGGCTCTTCAGGCTTCAAAAGTGCTAACGAAGGCTTCGACCCGCCACCACTGTGCAGCAGTCAGCTATGCAGTGCGCGTACTACAGGAGTATTATCATAAATATCTGGGACCAGTGGGGGGCCGTTTGCATGCCCAATGGGCGACAAACCAGTGGGCTCTCCTCCTGCTGCGCATGCGGAGCGATCGCAAGACCTGGTAACTTGTGCCTTGCGGGGTGTCATACAGAGTACAACGCTGCCATTATCATTCTTCTTATGCATAGCAACACATCAGGCTGACCTGCTGTTCCTCGGGCAACGTTCAGAAAGTAGAGTTCAGGATTCCATTGCTCAGCGGCTAGCAAACCCATTCTACTTAGTGTAGTATTGCTGCAC
>VFQN01001092.1_pt1 | contig 47447 bp, 42 predicted proteins | sample 3512371 | NCBI WGS metagenome assembly VFQN01 (sample SAMN10412370, study PRJNA504923) | tailings metagenome | isolation source: Replicate 2 from Balatoc abandoned mine | place: Philippines: Itogon, Benguet | collected 2017-08-28
CTACTTCTACAAGCACGAGAGCTGCGGCCAGTGCACGCCGTGCCGCGAGGGCACCGGCTGGATGTGGCGGATGCTCGAGCGGCTGGAGCGGGGCGACGCTACGTTCGAGGAGATCGACTTGCTGTTCGACGTCTCGAAGCAGGTCGAGGGTCACACCATCTGCGCGCTGGGCGACGCTGCCGCGTGGCCTGTGCAGGGCCTGCTGCGCAACTTCCGCCCCGTGATCGAGCAGCGCATCCGCGACCGGAAGGCGTCGCTGGCGGTGGCGGCGGAGTAGAACTCCGCCGCGTTAGACGATTGTTGAGAAGATAGGCTAGCGCCCGCCGCACCTATCTCCGGCGCGGCTTGTCGTCGTCATCCTTGTCGTCCTCGTCTTCGTCCTCTTCTTCCTCGTCGTCATCATCCTCGTCTTCGTCGCGGTCCTCGTCCTCGTGGAGCTCGCGAATTGCCTCGAGGAGCTGCTCCTCGCCCTCTTCCTGGGAGTCGACGAGCCATTCGACGAGGATCTCGTCGCCGCGCATGAAGACGACTTTGAAGGGCTGCTCCTCGTCGTCGCTCGGAATGACGTCTGCAGTGACGAATGCCATGACTGGTCTCCCTCTGTGCATGGAGGCGGGCGGCTGAGTGCGCCTTCCCGCGCGGGAAGTCAATCCCGCCGGAATTTGAAACTGTGATGACCGCGAAATCCGCGGCTAAGCGGCCTCGGCCACGCGCGCCAGCTCCTGCGCCAGAACGCGGACGCCCTTGAGACGTTCCGCTGGCCGATCCCAATCGGCCTTGAGCACCAGTTTCTGGTCCGGCATCAGCCGCACCAAGCCCTTGGACCCCTGGATGAAGGCGACCAGCCCCTTCGGGTTGGCGACCTTGCCCTTGCGGAAGACGATCGAGGCGCCTTTCGGGCCGGCGTCGATCTGCGCGATGCCGGCGCGGTGGCAGAGCGCCTTGATCTCGACCACGTCGAGCAAGTGCTCGACCTCGCCAGGCAGCGGTCCGAAACGGTCGACCAGCTCGTCGGCGAAGGCGTCGATGTCCTCGCGCGCCTTGAGGTTGGCGAGGCGCCGGTAGAGCCCGAGGCGGACCTGGAGATCGGCGACGTAGGTCTCGGGCAGCATCATCGGCGTGCCGAGCGCAATCTGCGGGCTCCACTGCTCGTCGATATCGCCGAGGTCGCCACCCTTGATCGCCTCGATCGCCTCCTCCAGCATCGACTGGTACAACTCGAAGCCGACCTCGCGGATGTGGCCGGACTGCTCATCGCCGAGCAGGTTGCCGGCGCCGCGGATGTCGAGATCGTGCGAGGCGAGCGAGAAGCCGGCGCCGAGCGTATCGAGCGAGTGAAGCACCTTGAGGCGCTTCTCGGCACCGTCCGTCAGCCGCTTTCCGGGCGGCGTCGTCAGGTAGGCGTAGGCGCGCGTCTTCGAGCGACCGACACGGCCGCGAAGCTGGTAGAGCTGGGCGAGGCCGAACATGTCGGCGCGGTGGACGATCAGCGTGTTCGCGTTCGGGATGTCGAGACCGGATTCGACGATAGCCGTCGACAGCAGCACATCGTACTGGCCGTCGTAGAACGCGCTCATGACGTCCTCGAGTTGCGACGGCGACATCTGCCCGTGCGCACGAATGACGCGTAGTTCCGGCACTTCCTCGGCGAGGAATTCGGCGACGTCGTCGAGATCCGAAATGCGCGGCGCGACATAGAACGATTGCCCGCCGCGGTGGCGTTCGCGCCGCAGCGCTTCCCGCAGGATGATCGGATCGAACGGCGAGATGTACGTGCGCACAGCGAGGCGGTCGATGGGCGGCGTCGTGATCAGCGACAGCTCGCGCACGCCGGAGAGCGCGAGCTGAAGCGTGCGCGGGATCGGTGTCGCGGTGAGGGTGAGGACGTGGACGTCCTCCTTGAGCTGCTTCAGGCGCTCCTTGTGGCCGACGCCGAAGTGCTGCTCCTCGTCGACGATCAGCAGGCCGAGGCGCGCGAACTGGAGCTGCTTGCCGAGCAGCGCGTGGGTGCCGACGACGATGTCGATGGTGCCGTCCTTGAGGCCCGCCTTGACCTCGGCCAGCTCCTTGGCGCTGACGAGACGCGAGGCGCGGCCGATACGTATGGGTAGGCCCTTGAAGCGCTCGACGAAGGTCTTGTGATGCTGGCGCGCGAGGAGCGTCGTCGGTACGACGACCGCGACCTGCAGGCCTGCCATCGCCGCGATGAAGGCCGCACGCAATCCGACCTCGGTCTTGCCGAAGCCGACGTCGCCGCACACGAGCCGGTCCATGGGCCGCCCCGCGGCGAGATCGCCGAGCACGGCGTCGATGCTCTGCGCTTGATCTTCCGTTTCCTGGTGCGGAAAGCGGGCGACGAATTCGGCATAGGCGCCTTCCGGCGCTTCGAGCACCGGCGCCGTCTTGAGCTGGCGCAGCGCCGCGATCTTGATCAGTTCGCCCGCGATCTCGCGCAGGCGCTTCCGGAGTTTCGCCTTGCGCGTCTGCCACGCGACGCCGCCGAGTTTGTCGAGCTGCGCGTTGGTCTCGTCGGAGCCATAGCGCGACAGAAGCTCGATGTTCTGGACCGGCAGGTAGAACTTGCCGCCGTCGTAATCGATCTCGAGGCAGTCGTAGGGCGCGCCGAGCGCGGTGATCGTCTTCAGCCCGACGAAGCGACCGATGCCGAGATCGGCGTGGACGACGAGATCGCCCGCGGTGAGGCTCGTCGCCTCGGTGATGACGTCGGCTGCCTTCCGCGAGCGCTTCCTCGGCCTGACGAGGCGGTCGCCGAGGATGTCCTGCTCGGCGATGACGGCGAGATCCGTCGTCTCGAAGCCGCGTTCGAGGCCGAGCGTGGCCAGCAGCGGTATCGCCTGCGGCAGTAGCAGACCCTCCGCGAGATTGGCGATGCGGGTCGGCTTGGTCAGGCCGTGCTCGCCGAGCACGCTCGCGAGGCGCTCGCCGGCGCCTGCAGTCCAGGTCGCGAGCACGACACGCTTGCCTTGCGCGATGAGCCCCTTGATGTGCCCGGCGACGGCCTCGAAGACGTTGACGCCTTCGGCGTTGCGCTCGGGTGCGAAACTGCGGCCGAGCTGGGCGCCGAAGTCGCGCGTGCGGACGCCAGGTGACGGCGTGCCACCGAATGCGTCGAAGCGCAGGCGAAACCGCTTGGCGATGACGCCTTTCCACTCCTTCTCCGCGATGTACGTGCGCTCGGGGGGCAGCGGCTTGTAGGGCGCGGCGCCGAAAACCGTCGATTCGAGGCCGTTGACGCGCGCCTCGTAGTGCTCGCGGATCTGCTCGAAGCGATCCGCGACCGTCTCGTCCGACATCGGGTCGAAGCTCAGCAGCGCCTCGGGGAGATAGTCGAACAGCGTCTCCAGCTTGTCGTGGAAGAGCGCGAGCCAGTGCTCCATGCCGGGGTAGCGGTGGCCGGCGCTGATGGCCTCGTAGAGCGGATCGTCACCCTTCACTGCGCCGAATGCCGCTACATAGCCGCTGCGGAAGCGGCTCTCGGCTTCGGAGCCGTAGGCGACCTCGCTGACCGGCATCAGGATCAGCTTCTGGACGATCTTGCCGGTGCGCTGGGTCTCGGGGTCGAACGCCTTCAGGGTCTCGATGGTGTCGCCGAAGAAATCGAGGCGGACCGGGTTCTGGCGGCCCGGCGGAAACAGATCGACGAGAGAGCCGCGCACCGCGAACTCGCCGGGCTCCATGACGGTTCCCGTGCGCACGTAGCCCGCGAGGGTCAGGCGCTCGATCAGGCGCGTGCGGTCGACGCGCTGGCCCGGCGCAAGCTGGCGCATCGCGCGGCGCAGGAATTCGCGCGACGGCACCCGCTGGAGGATCGCGTTGACGGTGGTGAGCACGATCGTCGGCGCCTTGGCCGTGCCGGTCAGTCGCGCGAGCCCTGCCATGCGACGCGCGACGATCTCGCTGTCTGGGCCGACGCGGTCGTACGGCACCGTGTCCCAGGCGGGGATCGTGATCACGCGCGTCTTGGGGGCGAAGAACGCGAGGCCGGTTTCGAGCTGCTCGAGGCGGCGGTCGTCGGCGGCGACGTGAAGAAGCGTCTGCGGCGCGCCGTGGACGGCGCTCGCTTCATCGGCGAGGCGCGCGAGCACGGCCGCGTCGAAGCCGTCCGGCGCGCCGAGGATCGTCTCCTCGCCGGGCAGGATCGCGGTGCCGGCGGCGGCCGGCTTGGTCTTGGTGGTCTCGGTCTGCGCCATGGTCCGTTCTTACTGCGCGCCCGCTCCGAGGCCATGGAAGGCGCGGATATCGTCGATGAGCCCGGCGAGCGTGCTGCCTTCGTAACCAACGCCGTTCATCAGCCATTTCTGCAGGTCAGGCTCCGGCATTGCCAAGAGCTCCTCGAACGCCGTCAGCTCCGCCGTGGGCATGTCGCTGACGCGGGCATCCGCAAACTTGCCGAGCATCCAGTCCAGTTCCTTGGTCCCGCGATATCGCGCGCGATAGATGGCGCGGCGGCGGCGCTCGGGCTCGATGGTCATGAAGCGTGCTCCCTGCGGACCGTGTCCGATGCCGCGAATGTCGTCCGGCCGGCTGAATCCCATGCGCCCCACACGCCTTTCGGCGGCAGGGGACGGCGGCCTGTTGACGGCAGGGGGCCGCTCGACCCACCGTGCCACGGGATGTGATATAGCCTCCCGCGACCGCCGTTCCAAGCGGTTCGGCCGGACGGCCTGATATGTGGTGTGCCAAGAGGTCCGAAACACCCGATGCGGCCCGATCAGCTTGCTCCCCTGTTTGGCTCGGCCCGTGGCCTCACGGGCGTCGGGCCGCGACTCGAGGCGCTGCTGAAGAAGGCGGTGCGGATGCCGCCGGGCATCGCCGAGCCGCGGGTGATCGACCTGCTCTGGCACCTACCGACCGGTGTCATCGACCGCCGCGCGGCGCCGACCATCGCGGCAGCCCTGCCGGGTACGATCGCGACGCTGGAAGTCCGCGTGCTCAAGCACCGCCCGAGCCCGCGCGGCAACACCAAGGCTCCCTACAAGGTGCTCTGTGAGGACGATACGGGACAGATCGAGCTCGTGTTCTTCCATGCCGAGCGGCAGTTCATCGAGCGCCAGCTCCCGGTCGGCACCGTGCGCTTCATCTCGGGGCGTATCGAGCACTACAACGACCGGGTGCAGATGACGCATCCCGACTACATCGTCGCGCCGGAAGCTCGCGACGACCTGCCGCTGCTGGAGCCGGTCTATCCGCTGACCGCGGGGCTATCCGGCAAGGTGCTCGGCAAGGCGATGCGGCAGGTGCTGGAGCGGGTTCCCCAGCTCACCGAGTGGCAGGAGGGTGACTGGCTCGCGAAGCGCCAGTGGCCGTCGCTGAAGGACGCGATCGAGCGGCTGCATCGGCCGACCGACGCGGGCGACGTCTCGCCGGGAGGTGCGCCCTGGCAGCGGCTCGCCTACGACGAGCTACTGGCGGGGCAGATCGCACTGGGTCTTGTGCGCCAGAGCCTCAAGGCGCGGCCGGGCCGCCAGACACGCGGCAATGGCGCGGTCCGCGCGCGCATCGCGGCTGCGCTGCCGTTCGCGCTCACCGTTTCGCAGCAGAAAGCGATCGCCGACATCGAGAAGGACATGGGCGCGCCGCACCGGATGCTGCGGCTGCTGCAGGGCGACGTCGGCTCGGGCAAGACGGTGGTCGCGCTGATGGCGATGGCGATTGCGGTCGAAGCGGGTGCGCAGGCGGCGCTGATGGCGCCGACGGAGGTGCTGGCGCGCCAGCACGCCGAGACGATCGAGCCGTTGGCGACGGCTGCGGGGTTGCGCATCGGGCTGCTGACGGGGCGCGAGAAGGGCCGGCCGCGGCGCGAGCTGCTGGAGCGGCTGGCAGCCGGTGAAGTCGACATCCTGATCGGCACCCACGCGCTGTTCCAGGACGATGTGACTTTCCACGACCTCGCTTTCGCGGTGATCGACGAGCAGCACCGCTTCGGTGTCCATCAGCGCCTCGCGCTGCAGGCCAAGGGCGGCGACGGCGGCACGGATGTGCTGGTGATGACCGCGACGCCGATCCCGCGCACGCTGCTGATGACGCACTACGGCGATCTCGATGTTTCGCGCCTCACCGAGAAGCCGGCCGGTCGCAAGCCGGTCGACACGCGCCTCGCCAACGTCGATCGTATCGAGGAGATCATCGACGGCTTGCGCCGCGCCGTGACGGAGGGTGCGCAGATCTACTGGGTTTGCCCGCTCATCGAGAGCACGGATACGTCGGAGCTCGCGGCGGCGGAGGCGCGGGCGGCACATCTCGCGCAGGTGCTTGGGCCGGGCAAGGTCGGGCTCCTGCACGGCGCGATGACGGGGCCGGCGAAGGACGCGACGATGGCGGCGTTCTCCGAAGGCAACCTATCGGTGCTGGTGGCGACGACGGTGATCGAGGTCGGCGTCAACGTGCCGAACGCTTCCATCATGGTGATCGAGCACGCCGAGCGCTTCGGTCTTGCGCAGCTTCATCAGTTGCGCGGGCGCGTCGGGCGCGGCTCGCGGCAGTCGTTCTGCATCCTGCTCTACAAGGGGCCGCTCGGCGAGACGGCGCAGGCGCGGCTCGAGATGATGCGCGCGACCGAGGACGGGTTTGAGATTGCCGAGAAGGACCTCGAATTGCGTGGTGGTGGCGAGGTGCTCGGCGCGCGTCAGAGCGGGGCGCCCGAATTCCGCGTTGCGGAAGTGCCCGGCTTCACAGAGCTGCTGTCGGCTGCGCGCGATGATGCGACGATCCTGCTGCAACGCGATCCGAAACTATCCGGCCCGCGCGGCGCTGCGGTGCGCGCGCTGCTCTATCTGTTCGAGTGCGACGAGGCGGTGCGCCTGTTCCACGCCGCGTGAGGTGCGCTATTTCCAACGCCATTTGGACTTGAGATCGCGGATGATCTCGCGCGCCGCGTTGTGTCCGGGCGCACCGGTGACGCCGCCGCCGGGATGTGCGCCGGATCCGCACAGATAGAGTCCCGGCACCGGCAGGCGGTAGCTCGCATAACCAAGCACGGGACGCGTTGCGAAGAGCTGGTCGAGCGAAAGCTGGCCGTGGAAGATGTCGCCATCTACGAGGCCAAAGCGCTGTTCGAGATCGAGCGGTGAGAGCACTTGCCGGGCAATCACCGACGCTTTGAAATTCGGAGCATGCTTCGTCACCGTGTCGATGACGAGATCAGCGAACTGCTCCTTCTCGTGCGCATTAGCCCAAGTGCGCGGCGTCGGCAGGTGCGGTGCGACGTGCTGGACGAACAGGCTGGCGACGTGCTGGCCCGGTGGTGCCAGGCTGTCGTCGATGGTGGAGGGGATCAGCATTTCGACCACCGGCTCGCGCGACCATCCGTAGAGGCGGGCGTCGAGATAGGCGCGGTCGAGATAACCGACGGTCGGACCGATGATGATGCCGGCGCCGAGGTGATCGCGGTTGTTGATGCCGCGGCGGCAGGTGAAGTCTGGCAGCTCCGACAGCGCGACATTCATACGGAAGGTGCCGGATCCGGTCTTGATATGAAGGAAGCGGTCGCGCAGCTCCGGCGTCAGGGCGTCCTCGGGCACGATCGAGCGGAACAGCAGCTTCGGCCCGATGCCCGACGCGACGGCGCGGGCGCGGATCTCCTCGCCAGTGTCGAGCACGACGCCGCTGGCGTAGCCGCCCTTCATCCTGAGCTTCGCGACGCGCGCGCCGGTGCGGATCTCTGCGCCGGCCGACCGCGCGGACGCGGCGATCGCTTCAGAGATCGCGCCCATGCCCCCGATGGCGTGTCCCCACACGCCCGCCTTGCCGTTGACCTCGCCGAAGCAGTGGTGGAGCAGTACATACGCGGTGCCGGGTGTGTGCGGCGAGGCATAGGCGCCGACGATGCCGTCGAAGGCGAATGCGGCCTTGACGATATCGCTCTCGAACCAGCGGTCGAGGAAGTCAGCGGCGCTTTTGGTGAACAGATCGGTGACGAGCCGCCAGCCTTCGGCTTCGAGATTGCGGAAACGGCGCGCGAGACCCGCGCTCTTCACCCACTCCGCGATGCCGCCACCAATGTTGGGCGGTGTGCGCAGCACGAGGTCGCGCAGTACGTCCGCTGCCCGTTCGAGCGCCGCATCGTAGGCCGGCAGCCGCTCGGCATCGCGGGCGGAGAACGCGGAAATCGCGCGCTGGCGGTTGGCGAGGCCGTAAGGCATCAGCAGGCCACGCTCGGCGTCGATCGGCCAGAAATTAGCGGCCGGCCGCTCGACGATGCGCAGGCCGTAGCTGTGCAGATCGAGGTCACGGATGACCTTGGGGTTGAGCAGGCTCACGGTGTAGGAGGCGACCGAATTGCGAAAGCCGGGCGCGAAAGTCTCGGTCACCGCCGCACCGCCGACGACGTCATGGGCTTCGAGCACGATCGGGCGCAGGCCCGCCCGCGCGAGATACGCGGCACAGGTCAAGGCGTTGTGGCCGCCGCCGATCAGGGCGACATCGTAGGTCTCAGGGGGCGCTGACATCATGGGGATGAGATGCCCAGGGTTCGCCCGCGGAGGCAAGCGGCCGGGGCGCTCAGGGTAATCGCTACGCGCATCGCGCGCCCACAAACAACAAGGTCCTCCCCGCAAAGGAAGGACCTTCCTGCCCGACTCGCCACGCACTCGGCCCCGCACCAAGTGCCCATCGGGCCCTCACGCGGCGGTCGATATACTCATGTTAACCATAAACGCGCGAGCGTGTCTATCGTACGACGACGCACGATGCGGCGTTTTCTGGCAACGTGACGGCGCATCGATCATCGCCCATCGCGATACGCGGGTTGTTTGCGCGAGCCGTCGATGCAATGGTTCAATTTCGCGCACCCGTTCCCCAATGCAGTCCTTTCAGCCGATCGACGAGCCGCCACAGTATGTCCAAGCCTGCCCTGATCTCGACCGGCGTGATGATGCCGCTGGTCACCCGCCAGATCAACGCTGCCTTCAACGTCTATTGGCTCAACGAGCATTCCGACTGGGACAAGCTTTTCGCCGAGGTCGGCCCCAGCATCGAGGGTGTTTGCACGGGCGCGCTGACCAATGTCGCGACGACCGCCGACATGATCAAGAAGATGCCGAACCTCAAGATCATCTCGAATTACGGGGTCGGCTACGACAGCATCGACGTGCCGGCGGCCAAGGCCCAGGGCGTCGTCATCACCCACACGCCGGAAGTGCTGAACGAGGAAGTCGCCGACATGGCCGTCGGCTTGCTGATCGCGACGGTCCGCGAGTTCAACTACGCCGAGGCGTACCTGCGGGCCGGGACGTGGCCGCAGCAGGGTGAGTTCCGCTACACCGCATCGCTGCGGGACCGGAAAGTCGGTATGATCGGTTTCGGGCGCATCGGCAAGGCGATCGCCCGCCGGCTCGAGGGTTTCGGGATGCCGATCTCCTATTTCGGGCGGACCAAGCAGGACGTGCCGTATCCGTTCTACGACGACCTCGTGGCGATGGCGCGCGACGTCGATACACTGATTGCGATCCTGCCGGGGGGGCCGTCGACCCAGGGACTCATCAACAAGGCGGTGCTCGAGGCGCTGGGCCCGCGCGGCATCGTCATCAACGTGGCGCGCGGGTCGGTGGTCAACGAGGCCGACCTGATCGCGGCGCTCAAGAGCCGAACGATCCACAGCGCCGGCCTCGACGTTTATGTCGGCGAGCCGCGGATCAATCCGGGGTTCCTCGAGCTCGACAACGTCACGCTGCTGCCGCACGTCGGCTCGGGCTCGCAGTTCACCCGCGACAAGATGGGCCAGCTCACCGTCGACAACCTGCTCGCCTACAAGGCCCGCAAACCGCCGCTGACGCCGACGCCCGATACGCCATTCAAAGGGTGGTAGCTATGCTTTGCGCGGTCGGCAACGGCTTCGCCTAGTTTTTTGGTGGCGCCGGTCCGCGACGCCTTCGGCTACCGCGGCCGGCGCGGCCCATTCTCCGCTATCATCCGTCAAGGCGCTCTTCGAGCGCCCCTCGTCGGTAGCGCTCGAAGAGCGCGCCGCATATGCGCGACAGGCGAGGCAGCGGCCGCTGCGCCGGTAGGCGGAGCCGTCGGCGTCCGCGCAAAAAAATCACTCCCACGGCACACCGCCCGCGTACGTCAGATACGGCACGCCAGCGAGCCAGCCGGAATCCACGGGCAACAGGATGCCGGTGATCGTGCGCGCCTGATCGGAGGCGAGGAAGGCGATGGCGTCCGCGATGTCGGCCGGCTCGGGCAGATACGGCAGCGCGTGCACGCTCATGATCTTGTTGAGGTCGCGCTGGCCGGCGGCGACCTTGGCGCGCAGCGGCGGCGTCATGACGTAGGTTGGGCCGACGCTATTGACGCGAATGCGGTGGCGGCCGAGCTCGACGGCGAGGAGTTGCGTCATGCGCGCGACGGCGGCCTTGCCCATATTGTAGGCCGGGATCGGCAGCGGCTGCGCCGAGTTGATCGAGCCGAGGGTGACGATTGCGCCGCGCTTCTCGGGGATCATCAGGCGGGCGAACGCGCGGCAGGCGTGCAGCGTGCCATTGTAGTTGACCTGCCACATGCGGTCGTGCGCGGCCATGTCCATATCGAGGATGGACTCGCTGTTGGGGATCAGGCCGGCCGACGTGACCAGGATGCGCGGCGGGCCCATGTCCTTCGCGACGGCAGCCGCGGCCTTGTCCACGGCACCGGCATCAGAGACATCGCAGACGTAGGCGCGGGCGCCGTTGCCGATCGAGGCCGCCACGGCCTCGGCAGCGGCCGCGTTCACGTCGAGGATGGCTATGCGGTTGCCATCGCGCGCGAGGCGCCTGGCGGTAGCCTCCCCAATGCCGCTCGAACCGCCGGTGATGACGGCAACGCCTGCTGGATCGGCCATGAATGCGTTCTCCCCTGGATGTACGTTTCTCGTTTTCCGTGCCTGGATGGCGTCAGAGGTTAACCGAACAGGCGCGTGCCGGCCAACGACGGCGTGGGGCAACCCATGCGTGTTGTTGCACTGCGGGGCGGTGGCGGCTATCTGTCACGCTGGAACAATGCCGGGGACGGACTGACCGGCCCCGCGCCAACTGACCGTGGGCCGCAGCAAGGTCCGACAATTGAGCGAGCGCCCCATCGACATCCCTTTCACGCAGGTCCGCCCAGAGCCGTCATGAGCACATTGAAACTCATTGCCCTCGACGCCGACGACCTCAAGGTCGTCTCCGCCCACCTGCAGGACGCGGTGCTCAAGGTCGGCGACATGGCGTACGTGCCGAAAGAGCGCCGCTTCGCTGCGATCCTCAATCGTTTCGACTGGACGACAACGCTCGCCTCCGGCAAGCCCGATGCCGCCACCCGCCGGCAGGCGGCGCTCCGGTTCGAGCGCGTGCTGGGCGCCAAGGTCAGCGGTATCGACCTCAAGGCGGCGCACGAGGTCTTGGAGCTGCTGGCTGCGCAGTTCGAGCCGATGGGATCCGAGGATCCGCAGGGCCACGTCACGCTCATTTTTGCCGGCGGCGGTGCCGTGCGTCTTCACGTCGAGTGCATCGAGGCCGAGCTCAAGGACCTCGGTCCGGCGTGGCAGGCCCGCGCTGTGCCGAAACATCCCGATGATGAGCCGGCGGCGTAACCAGTCTGAATTAAGCGCTATAGACCATGCGGCGCAGACATAATCCCCTCTCCCCGCTCTTGCGGGGAGAGGGCCACGCTGGCAGCGTGCTTTCAGCACGACGTGAGGGGCGGCGCCAGACGCCGACCGTCGCGTGTGCCGCTGCCCCTCATCCCGACCTTCTCCCCGTAAGGACGGGGAGAAGGGGAAAAGGCCGACGAATCTCATGCCCATGCGCCTTTCGACATCCGACATCGACTTCGAGACGGCCTTCCGCGCCTTCCTTGCGCAGAAGCGCGAGGTATCGGAGGACGTGGATACGCAGGTGCGCGCCATTCTCGCTGATGTGCGCACGCGGGGCGACGTGGCGCTCGCTGACTATACGCAACGCTTCGACCGCTTCGATGTGGCCGCGCTGGGTCTGCGGATCGGCGACGACGAGATCGCTGCAGCGGTTGCGGGCGCGGATGCGGAGACGGTCGCGGCGCTGACGCTCGCGCGCGATCGCATCGCCGTCTACCACCAGCGCCAGCTTCCGACGGATGATCGCTTCACCGATGCGCTCGGCGTCGAGCTCGGCGGCCGCTGGACGGCGGTCGAGGCGGTCGGTCTCTACGTGCCGGGTGGCACGGCGTCCTATCCGAGCTCGGTGCTGATGAATGCGGTGCCGGCGCGGGTCGCGGGCGTGCCGCGCATCGCCATGGTGGTGCCGTCGCCCGGCGGCGCGCTCAATTCGCTGGTGCTGGTCGCAGCGCAGCTCGCGGGCGTCGAGGAGATTTACCGCATCGGTGGTGCGCAGGCGGTGGCGGCGCTCGCCTTCGGGACCGCGACCATCGCACCGGTCGCGAAGATCGTCGGGCCGGGGAATGCCTACGTCGCCGCCGCCAAGCGGCAGGTGTTCGGCACAGTTGGCATCGACTCGATCGCGGGGCCGTCCGAGGTGCTGGTGATCGCGGACCGCGACAACGATCCCGAGTGGATTGCCGCCGATCTGCTGGCTCAGGCCGAGCACGATACCGCAGCGCAGTCGATCCTCATGACCGACGATGCGGCTTTCGCCGATGCCGTTGCCGCGGCGATCGAGCGGCAGCTCGCCATTCTCCCGCGCGGCGCCATCGCGGCCGAGAGCTGGCGCGATTTCGGTGCCGTGATCCTGCTCCGCGATCTCGCCGAAGCGCCCGCACTCGCCGACCGCATCGCCGCCGAGCACCTTCAGATCGCAACGCGAGACCCGGACCGTCTCTCCGATGCGATCCGCAACGCCGGCGCGATCTTCCTCGGCGCCCACACGCCCGAGGTGATCGGCGACTATGTGGCGGGCTCGAACCACGTGCTGCCGACCGCGCGCAGCGCCCGCTTCTCCTCCGGTCTCGGTGTCCTCGATTTCATGAAACGCACGTCCATTCTGCGTCTCGACGAGGCGTCGCTCGCGGTGCTCGGTCCGCCGGCGATGCGGCTTGCGACTGCCGAAGGGCTCGAGGCGCATCGCCGATCGATCGCCGTCCGTCTCGGACCCAATGCCATGGGCCAAGACGCGCGCCAAGGCTTGGGGAAGGAGGGCGCGTGAGCGAGATCCCCGATCAACCCCGCACGCGCCTCGTTGCGATTACCATCGACGACGCCTCGATCGCGCGCGGCAACGCGAACACGGCACACGAGCGCGAGGTCGCCATCTATGACATCCTTGACGCCAACAGTTTCGTCGTCGAGGGACGCGACGATGGCCCGTACGCTCTGAAACTCTCGATCGTCGAGGATCGCCTCGTTTTCACCGTCGACACCGAACCTGCGACGGGCGAGCACTCGTTCCTGCTGTCGCTGTCGCCGATGCGGCGCGTGATGAAGGATTACTTCCTCGTCTGCGAAAGCTACTACGCCGCGATCCGCACCGCACCGCCGTCCAAGATCCAGGCGATCGACATGGGCCGGCGCGGTCTGCACGACGAGGGCAGCCGGCAGCTCATGGAGCGCCTCAAAGGCAAGATCACCGTCGACCACGATACGGCGCGGCGCCTGTTCACGCTGATCTGCGCGCTGCACTGGAAAGGCTGATGGTGATGCCCGCGGCCGGCGCCAGCGACGACGGCGAGGGACGCGGGGTGCCGGGCGCGGTGCTGTTCGCCTGCACGATGAATGTGGTCCGTTCGCCGATGGCGGCGGCGATCCTCCGCCACCTCGCGGGTCGCGGCGTCTATGTCGCCTCGGCCGGCGTGCGCGCCGGCGACGACCGCGATCCGTTCGTCACCGCCGTGATGGAGGAGATCGGCATCGACCTGTCGCGGCACGCGCCGCTGGCGCTCGCCAATCTCGACGATACCTCGTTCGACCTCATCGTCTCGCTGTCGCCGGAAGCGCATCACGCGGCGCTGGAACTGACGCGCACGATGGCCGTCGACGTCGAGTACTGGCCGACCTTCGACGCCTCTCTGATGGTCGGACAGGGCAACCGCGAGCAGACACTGGACGTTTACCGTCGTGTGCGCGACCAGCTCTTCCAGCGCATCAAGCGCCGCTTCGGCTTCGAGGGCGGGCCGACCGTGTGACGGCGGCCGCGCCGTCGCTCAAGGCAGCGGTGTAATGCCGGGCTTCTCACCCTCCGGGAGCGGCGCGCGCGAGACGTTGAGCACCATTGCGAGCAGGCTGTAGTAGCCGTGGATGCCGATCATATCGATCACGCCGCGCTCGCCGAACTGTTCCACTGCGCGTGCATAGGTGGGGTCGCTTACCGTCCGCGTGCGCGACAGCTCGTCGATGAAATCGTAGATCGCGGCTTCGTCCGCCGCCATCTTCGATGGCCGCCGGCCTTCCGCGATTGCGTCGATGATCTCGGCGCTGAGGCCGGCCTTCTCGGCGATCGGACGGTGATGGTGCCACTCGAACGCCTGCGTCCACAGCCGCGCCGTCATCAGGATCACCATCTCGGAGCGGCGCGGCTCGAGCGCGCTGTCGAAGCGCAGGTAGGCGCCCGTGTGCTGCAGGCGCATCATGAACTCGGGGCTGCGCAGCAGAGGAATGAAGGGGCCGACGAGCCGGCCGCGGGGACCGGAGACGATCGCTTGGATGGCGGCCTTCTGGGCGTCGGACAGTGCGGCGTCGGCGAGCGGTGGCATGCGCGGCGAGCGTGCGGTCTCGTGGGCAGTCATGGGGCAGGTTTCCTCGAAGTGTTATGCGTGCAGGGGGGCCGTCAGGTTCCGCTCTTGGTATCCCAACCGGTCGTGTCCTTGTCGAGGAACTTGTTCGGCTTGAGGAAGATGGACAGCACGAGACAGCCGTTCGGCGAATGCGCGTTGTGGCGGTTGCCGGCGGGGCGCCAGACGAAGTTGCCGGGTGACGCGATGCCTTCCTCGTCCTCGAGCGTGCCCTCGAGCACCCACGTCTGCTCGATCGCGACGTGCTCGTGGTAGGGCAGTTGGGTGCCGGGCTGAAAGCGGAACAGCGCGGTGACGAGACCGCTCTCCTTGTCCTCGACGAGGACTTTCATGTCGACGCCGGGAAAGCGCGTCTCCTGCCACGGCAGCTCCGCGACATTGAGGTAGCGCGAGGCCAGCGGCCCGAGTTTGTCGGCGTTCGGAAGGAAAGGCGTTTCGGCGACCATGGTGGACGTGCTCCCTGACGTTTTGGTTGGTTGGGAGCAAGCTTTTCACTGCGAGGGGCGGGTGTCAAACCACGACGGCTGCCGCTCTTGAGATAAATTACTTGATTGGAATTTTGTACGCTTCGTAGACGCAGCCTGGCCCACAATCGACGCGGAGGAACTGGACCTCATTGTTCGCCTGCCCACGCGATCCGTTGAAGCGGACCCATGAATCGACTTTAATAAGTGGAGTCAGCGTATCGCATACTGGTCCTATTCCTGGCAATCGCATGGGATCAACGTTGTTGGCGCTGCCAATCGAACCCGAGAATCCGCGCTCTGCTGAGAACGCGGTTCCCTTATCTGTCACAAGCCGTGATGCGAGCCCGAGGCAAACGCGTCTGTCCTCTTTGGTGAGATTTGTTACTTCAAACTGGCAGAAGATATCGCTATTGGTTGGCGACCAACCGCATTTCTGCAATTCGAATCGAAGCGAACCGTTTTGCAGGATTTGTGAACGCTCGGACGCCGGAGCTGCTACATCGACCTGCCCTCGTGGCACACTTGTCGCTCCCGTCGACCGCGACGCCTCCAAGGCCCTGATCCGATCATTCAGGCATTTAAGCGCCGCCGACAGTTCACGGTAGCCGTCGGTCTGCTTCAATTCCGTTTGGCACTCGCCACCAGCGGAGCGCGGCGCGGCTTTTTTGGGCGCGTTCTGCGACTGGGCCGCGCCGCTGAATGCAATAGCAGTCGAGACGGCGGCAACAGCGAGCTTGACTGCAAATCGCATGCGAACCTCTGTCTAGCGATGGTGGGGATGAAAGCAGAAGTGATAGCGTCACTACTTGGCAAAAAGGCAAGAGATCGGCGGGTTGTCCGACCGGCACGGGTCGCCGGAAGACGCCTGGCTCGGTGCAGATGGTGCGCTGACTGCAGGGCGCACCTGCACTGCGCCCCAACGCGGCACTGGCGCCGGGTTGAACGAGAAATCTGAGGTGAGGCGGGAGAGCCGCTCAGGAATCTGTTCGCCGCGCGTGCTCTCATGAACTTCGCGCGTGACGCGCTTCATCACCATTTCGATGTCGTCGCCGGGCGATTCCATGTGACGCAGCATGGCGGCCGTGAATGGGCTGTTTCCCATATCGCCGTCGGATGCGGTCTTGCCGGGGGCAGCAGCGAACACGACGAGGCTGTCGGGATTACGGATCGCCATGGGTGCGAGACCACGAGGCACGGCAGCTGATCGGCTGCCTCCGAGAATGCTACGCTGCAAGGCTTCCGCAAGTGGGTTATCGCGGCACGCATCAAGGAAGGTCAGTGTGATCTGCGCACGTTTTTCCATCGCCTGAACGATCTTCTGCAGCTCGATAGTCTCGTGGGCGAGACGCGCCTCACTGCGCAGTTGTGCATCTGCGGGCACGAGATAATTGGCGCCGCGGACCTGTAGCGCGTGGCCCGCAAAATAGAACAGTGCCGCTTCCGCGCCTTCCGCGGCGGCATAGAACTCCTCGAGCGCAACGACCAGCCGCTGCAGATCGGCGTTCTGCTCAGTAATGACGTCGAAGCCCACGCGTTTGAGCGACGCCGATATTTCGCGCGCATCGTTGCCGGGGTTTAGCAGGCGGGGGCTGTACGCATACTCCGATATGCCGACGACAAGCGCGACGCGCTTGGCCTGCACGGGACCGATCGAGAAAAACGCCAATACCGCAATTGCAAACAATGACCAGAATCGAGGTCGCTTCAAATGGTCCTCCGATCGCTAGGCGCGAACGACAATGACCTCGATCCTGTCAGGTCGCTCAAGCAACGGCAAGGGGACCGTTGTGGGAAGTCGGCAACACCGGGGATGCTTATCGAAACCGCCGAGCCATATCCGTTCCGAGCAGGCTGTCGTAAACGGCGAGAGTCTGGCGCTTCATCGTCTCGAGCGTGAAGCGGGCGGCGATCGAGGCAATGGCGCGCTCGCCCATGGCGCGGCGCGCGTCTCCGGTGAGCGCGAGAGCTTCGGCCAGTGCCGACGCGAGCGCGGACGCATCGCGCGGCGGAACATGCCAGCCGGTCGCCTCGGCGGCGGCGACACGCGGCGGCGCGAGCACGGTCTCGGGCGGCGCGCCGATGTCAGTGGTGATGGTCGGGCAGCCGAGGGCGAGCGCCTCCGCGGCGGCGCGGCCGAACGCTTCGGGCTCGATCGAGGCGACGACGGTGACGTGCGCGATCGCGTACGCCGCGGCGATGTCGTCTACATGGCCGACGAGGCGGACGCGATCAGCGATGCCGCGCTTCCGCGCAAGCGCGCGCAGGCCATCGGTGTAGTCGTCGCGGCCCTGGGCGTCGCCAGCCAGTACGAGCACGGTATCACCGAGACGACCGTGATCGTTGAGCTGAGCGACCGCTTCGATGACGATGCGCTGGCCTTTCCAGGTCGTGAGCCGCGCCGCCTGCAGGATGATTGGCTGCTCCGGTTCGACGTCCCATGCTTTGCGCAGTGAATTTCTGCGGGTCTCGTCGACGGCTGCAGGGGAGAAACGTGCGACATCGACCCCGCGCGGTATGATGTGCGGTGTGCCGGCAAGTGCCCCGTAGCGCGAGATGATAAGGTCGGAGGTGTATTTCGAGTTGGCGATCACTGCGTCGCCGCGCACCATCACGCTATTGTAGAGCCGTTTCACGCGCCCCCGCTCGCCATAGGCGCCGTGGTAGGTCGTGAGGAACGGGATGCGCGTGCGTCGCGCGGCGATGAGGCCGCTCCAGGCAGGCGCGCGGCTGCGCGCGTGGATGAGCGACACGCCGCGCGAACGGACGAGCGAGGCGATGCGGCTCGCGTTGGCGATGATCGTGACCGGGCTCTTGGCGTCGACCGGGAGCGTGATGATCTCGCCGCCGAGCGCGGTGATGCGGTCGGCCATGCGCCCGCCCTCGGTCGCGACCAGCGCGCGCCCGCCCGCGCGGACTACGGCCTCGACGATCTCGATCGTCGAGAGCTCGGCGCCGCCGGTGTCGAGCCGCGGGATGATCTGGAGTATGGTCGGCGCCTGATCGGCCATTCGTCCTGGTCGCTGCAACGGATGAGCGAGCCTCCCATCAAGCGGAGCGGCTCGGAGAGAAGGGGTTATAGGATGGTCGACACGGAACCACAATTTCTCACCGTCAGCAGCGGTGGGTCGGCGCGCCGCATCGCCTATATCGCCGATCCCGGCCCATCAGGCCAATCTGGGCCGGGCGTGATGTGGCTTTCCGGGTTTAAATCGGAGATGACCAGCACTAAGGCGTCGGTGCTGGCTGACTGGGCGCGGGAGCGGGGCCTCCCTTGCACGCGCTTCGACTATTCGGGACATGGCCAGTCGGGCGGCCGTTTCGAGGAGGGCACGATCGGCGCTTGGCTTGCCGAGGCGCTGGCCGTCTTTCGCGAGGTGACGAAGGGGCCGCAGATCCTGGTCGGCTCGAGCATGGGCGGCTACATTGCGCTGCTGCTGCTGCGCGCGCTGCTGCGCGACGATCCGCAGGAGGCGCGGCGGGTCAAAGCGCTGCTGCTGATCGCGCCGGCGTGGGACATGACCGAACGGCTCATGTGGGGGCGCTTCTCCGACAGCGTGAAGCAGGAGATCATGGAGAAGGGCGTCTACCAGCGTCCGTCGGCCTATGGCGATGGCAACTACGCGATCACGCGGCGGTTGATCGAGGAGGGACGCGATCATTTGATCGGCACCTCACCGTTCGATCCCGGCCGGCCTATCCATGTGCTGCACGGCAAGCTCGACCCCGACGTGCCTTGGCAGCACACGATCGATCTCGTCGCGCATCTCACCGGCGATCACGTGAAAGTCTCGACGGTGCCCGATGGCGAGCACCGCCTGTCGCGGCCCGAGGATCTCGCGCTGATGACGCGAACGCTGGACGAATTGGCCGCGTTGCCGTGAGCCGTTGACCTACCAGCGCCCGCGGCGCGGCGCGACTGCTGCGTACGGCTCGCGGCCGAGGTTGCTTTCGATGGTCGTGCCGAATACGTCGACGGGCAGTCGCGCGGCAACGCTCTCCGGGATGACCCACATCGTGTAGCCGTCGCCGTGGATGGCGCCGGTGCACGCGAGACGATGCTCCGCGCCGCGGCACGTCGACAACGTCTCGATGGTCTCGGGCGTGCGGCGATCGTGACGCAGGACGCGGATGTCGACGGGTTGCACTTCGGCCGGCAGTGCGCCGATGTCGACGTCACGGAACACGCAGGTATAGGCGTGATTGCAGGCGCCGGCGCGGCGGCCGATCGCGTTGCCGAAGCGCGTGGCGCGGCGGCCGGGCAGGAAGCTCGCGGGATGATGTGGCCCGTTGCTCACGTAGCAGCCGTCGGTGACGCAGAGGATCGGATCCATGCTCTCGTGGCGGCGGCCGCGCTGAGAGATAGGGTCCATCTGCAGCAGTATGGTGACGCGGCCATCGTGGCGGCTGCCCAAGGCGCGCGGGTCGTAGTCGCGACTGTCACGCGGTGGCAGGTCGGCCGCCTGATGAACCTCGGCTTCATCGGCCTCATCCGGTGTGCGTGCGACGTCGGGTGCGGTCGCGGGCGGGGGGACGATGCCGAGCCGTCCGATTGCGCCTTCCGGTGCGTTCGACGGGGCGGCAGGCGACAGCGCCAGGGTCGGCATTTCCGACGCGCGCTTCTCGGTCGGCATGTGACGCGCCATGTGCTGTTCGCGGATCGCTCGCAGGCGCGCGGCGACACGCTCGACTTCCGAATCCGCCTCGATCGCGCCGACACGACGCATGTCATCGTCGGTGGCGCGTTTGACCTCGCGCTGGGTCTCGTCGGCACGGCGGGCTGCCTGACGGACTTCTTCGGCTGCCGCCTTCTCCGCCGCGATACGCAGCGCCTCGTTGGCAGCGCGGGCCTGCTCGGCACGGCGCGCTTCCGCCGCTTGCTCGGCTTTGCGCGTTTCCGCCGCGACACGCGCCGCCTCCTCGGCCTTGAGTGCTGCTTGGATACGCTCCGCTTCCGCGCGGCGGCCCTCTTCCGCGAGACGCTCGTTCTGCGCGCGACGCGTCTCGGCAGCGAGGCGCTCGGCCTCGATGCGGCGCGCTTCCAATTCCTTCTCCGCGGCGACCCGGCGGGCTTCGGCGATGACGCGCTCTTCCTCGGCCTGACGCTTGGCGGCGGCCTGACGCGCAGCTTCAGAGTCCTTTGCCTCGCGCGCCATCCGCAACGCATCGAGGCGTGACGCTTCTGCCTCGATCTGGCGGCGCTCCTCGGCCTCGGCGCGAGCGCGCGCGATCATCTCATCTTCAAGTGATTTCTGCTGCCGCGCCTTGGCCGCCTTGCGCGCAGCTTCTTTCTTTGCAGCATCGGCCGCACGCGCGCGCTCGGTGTCTTCGGCGAAGCGCTGCGCGAGTGCATGGCCAGGATTGGCAGCGGGCTCGGCCGCGGCGAGTGTCGCGGCGGAGGATGCGAGCGCTGCGGTCGTGAGCAGCGCGAATAGTGTCGGAGACTGGAAATTGAAGCACTGCAATGCGCGACGCGTTTGTGCAGACACCGCGGACACTCCCCTCGCCATATTCTGCAATCAACATCAGCGGGCGCACCGAGCCGGGTGCTGCCTTTACAGGAATACGCACTACAGTTTGTACCGTAGGGAGTAATTCAGGCGGCAGCGCGGAGATCGGATGAACGCCGGATGAATTGCTTCACCGCGCGATCAACGCGGCGTCGCGCGCAAATCCGTCGCGGTAGGTGGGGAAAGAAAGCGTGATGCCGAGCGCCGTTTTGATGCGCGCATTGGAGACGCGCTTGCATTCGGAATAGAAGCTGCGGGCCATCGGCGTGAGATCGGCGGAGGAGAAATCGATGATAGGTGGCGGCGGCAACTCGAGCAGTGCCGCCGCGTAGAAGAGCACCTCCGGCGTCGCTGCGGGTTCGTCGTCGGTCACATTATAAATAGCGTGCCCGGTCGGCCGTTCGACCGCGCGTTCGAGAACGTTGGCGATGTCCTCGACATGGATGCGGTTGAAGACCTGCCCGGGCTTGTCGATCGCGCGAGCAGTGCCATTGCGAAGCGCCGTGAGGGGGCCACGCCCCGGTCCATAGATTCCAGCAAGGCGGAAAACCTCGGTGCGGATGCCCGTGCGTTGCGCGACATCCAGCCATTGGCGCTCGGCATCGACGCGCTGGCGGCTGCGGATGCTGGTCGGCGCGGGTGGCGTTGTCTCATCAACCCACGCGCCGTTGTGGTCGCCGTAGACGCCGACGGTAGAGAAGTAGCCGATCCAGGCGAGCGGTGACGCGAGGTCGCTCGCATGATGGCGCAGGAATGGATCGCCATTGGCATCAGGCGGAGCGGAGATGAGCAGGTGCGTGGCGCAGGCGAGGGCGGCGCGCAGCGCGTCGCTACGTGCGTTGCCATCGAAGGCGATTGCGTCGTAGCCGAGCGCGGCGATGCTCGCGATGCCAGCGTCCGAAGTCGCCGTACCAGTGACGCGACAACCGCGCGCGGCCATGCGGGCGGCGAACACGCGCGCACTGTAGCCGAGGCCGATGCAGAGGAGATGAGTCACGATGCCAACGCCTCCCGCCACTCGTCGCGTACGTCGGGATCGGTCTCGCCGCTTTGCAACGCCGCGGCGAGTTGCGCGATGCGATCGCGCGCAACGAGCTGCGATAGCGCCCACACCGCGGCGCCGCGCACCAGGTGAGACTCGTGTGCGAGCAACGCCTCGACGCGCGGGACCAGCGCGGCGTCGCCGCTGTTGCCGGCGGCTATCAGGACATTGCGCAGGAAGCGCGCGAGGCCGGCGCGCTTGATCGGCGTGCCGGCGAAGCGGGTGCGGAATGTGGCGTCATCGAGCGTCAGCAGCTCATCGAGGCTCGGGCCTTGGGTCTCCGGGCGTATTGCCAGTTGCAGGTCGTGTGCGGCGGCGGCGAATTTGTTCCAAGGACAGGCGGCGAGGCAGTCGTCGCAGCCATAGATGCGGTTGCCGATCGCGGTGCGGAACTCGCGTGGAATCGGACCCTTGTGCTCGATCGTTAGGTAGGAGATGCAGCGGCGCGCGTCGAGCTGGTAGGGCGCCGGGAACGCGTTCGTGGGGCACGCGTCGAGGCAGCGGCGGCAGCTTCCGCAGTGTGTCGTCTCTCGGGCGTCGGGCGCGATCTCTGCCGTCGTCAGGATGACGCCGAGGTAGAGCCACGAGCCGTGCGTGCGCGAGACGAGGTTGGTGTGCTTGCCCTGCCAGCCGATGCCGGCGAGCGCTGCGAGCGGCTTCTCCATCAGCGGTGCGGTATCGACGAATACTTTGACGTCGCCGCCCGAGGCGGCCTGCAATGCGCGCGCGACGCGCTTCAGGCGTGGCTTGACGACGTCGTGGTAGTCGCGCCGTGAGGCATAGACTGAGATCGTCGCGCGCTCTGGCGTGTAGAGGAACCGTAGCGGATCCTCCTCCGGCGCGTAGCTGAGGCCGAGCACGATCGCTGAGCGCGCCTCGGGCCACATCGCGTTGGGATGGCGACGGCGATCGGCCTTGGCTTCGAGCCAGTCCATGTCGCCATGGCGGCCGTTGGCGAGGAAGGCCGTGAAACGGCGACCCGCATCGTCGCCGAAGTCGGCGAGCCGCGCGCTGCCGACGACGGAGAAGCCGGCAGCCGCGGCTTCTCGCGTGATCAAAGACGCAGGGATGACGGAGGCGGCGTCGGGTAGCGCTGCCGGTCGTGCCAGCACTCCGCCGTCCGCCTCCATGTCGACCTCACGCGGCTTCCGCGAAATTGAGCTTGAAGCCGTGCACATCCGCGAGCGTCTGGATCGCCTTCTGCGCTTCCGCCTCCGGGAGCTCGGTGAACGGCGGACGCAGCTCCGCCCACAGCGGATCGTCCCGGTAATGCGCGAGCAGCGCCTTGAGGACCGGGATCATCGGGTACTGCTGGATCGCCATTCTGAGGGCCGAGATGTTGGCCTGCAGCTTGTCCGCGTTGGGGCCCTGCCAGTTGTCGTAGACCTCGCGGATGCCGCGCGCGCCGACGTTGCAGGTGGCAGAGATGCAGCCAGACGCACCATTGCGCAGGCCATCGAGCAGGAACACCTCGGAGCCCGGGAACACCTCGAAGCCGGGGAAGGCGTCGAGGATCGCCTTGGTGTTGCTCCAGTCGCCCGAGGAATCTTTGAGACCGACAACGGTCTGCGGGAATTCCTTGCGCAGCCGCTCGATCAGCGGCAGCGAGAAGCCGACCTGGGCGATCGGCGGGATGTGATAGAGGTAGACCTTGAGGTCGTCGTCGCCGATCTCCTCGATCACCTCGGCGAAGAAGCGGAAGAGGCCCTCCTCGCTCGGGTTCTTGTAGTAGAACGGCGGCAGCATGAGCACGCCGCCGCAGCCGAGTTCGACAGCGTGGTCGGTGAGCTGGATCGCGTCGGCGAGCGAGCACATGCCGGTTCCCGGCATGAGCTTCGAACCTGGGATGCCCGCCTCGACGATCTCCTCGAGCATTTCCATGCGCTCGTCGATGCCGAGCGAATTGGCCTCGCTCGTGGTGCCGAACGGCGCAAGGCCGGTGCAGCCCTCCTCGAGCAGCCATTCGCAATGATCGACGAAGCGGTCGAGGTCGGGCGCGCCGTCCTCGCCGAGTGGCGTGAGAACGGGAGCGATCACGCCGGAGAATATCGGGGTCGTCTTCATGGCATTGTCCTTGGGTGGCGTGCGTCGGGTGACGTATGGGGCGACGGTTGTGCGACGTCGCGAAGAGGTTGCGTTGCCCTCTAATCCGGGTCAGGGCATCGGGATGCCGTCCGGCTGCGCGACGGGCACCTGATAGCCCTTCTGGACGGCGGGGCGGGCGGCGATCGCCTTGTACCAGCGGGCGACGTTGGGGAACTGATTCATGTCGATGCCCTGCCACTCGAAACGCGAGATCCAGGGCCAGGTTGCCATGTCGGCAATGGTGTAGTCGCCGGCCATATACTCGGTCTTGGCGAGCTGGCGATCGAGGACGCCGTAGAGACGCGCGGCCTCCTTAAGATAGCGCTCCTCGGCGTAGGGGGCCTTGCCCTTGTTGAAGCGGACGAAGTGGTGGACCTGGCCGAGCATCGGGCCGATCCCGCCCATCTGCCACATCAGCCATTGCATGGTGTGCCAGCGGCCCTTCTCGTCGGTCGGCCAGAATTTCCCCGTCTTTTCCGCGAGGTACATCAGGATGGCGCCGGATTCGAAGATCGACAGGCCATTGTCGCGGTCGACGATCGCCGGGATGCGGTTGTTAGGGCTGACCGCGAGGAACTCGGGCTTGAACTGCTCGTCCTTCGAGATGTTGACGGAGTGCACCGTGTAGGGGAGCGCCACCTCCTCCAGCATGATGGAGACCTTCCGCCCGTTGGGCGTGGACCAAGTATAGAGATCGATCATGGCGTGTCCCCTCGTTCTTGTCGGATCGGCAACCGGGCGAATTCGCTGGCCGGCGCTACGATTGGTTGATTTGAGGGCGTGACCGTAGACGGTCCCTCGCGCCGGGGCAACGACGACCTCTGCGGCCGAAAGTGCGCGTCCGGCGCGGCGCGTAGCGGCTGGAAGGCGTGGCGTCTCAATCGATCATGAACAACTGGCTATTTCGGGGACACGCTGGCAACACATAGACGCGCCATCTTAACATTTCAGCTTTGGTTACGTTGACGGGTTCTTAGTGCGGACCGGCCTATACTTCGATCATGTTGCGTAGATCAGCAAAGTTTGGGTTGGCTCTTGCCGCGCTGCTTGTCGTTCCGGGCTGCGGCGGGAACCAATCGTACTTCGTCTCCAAGCCGGAGCCCTGGCGCGCCGACGATGAGCGCATGTGCCTGGCCGCCGGCGTCGCTCGCAACAACCCCTTCGTCACAATGCGCAACGCGCTGGGCGGACCTGCATCCTGCGGGGCCATCCAACCGCTTTTCGTGAGCGCCACCGCTCAGGGACGGGTCAGCCTCAACCCGCAGGCGACGCTGAGATGCCCGATGGTGCCGGCCGTCGACCATTGGGTGCGCACTTCGGTGCTGCCCGCCGCGCGTCACTATCTCGGCGCCGATGTTGTCGAGCTGAAGGTCGCGGGCTCCTATTCCTGCCGCCCGCGCAATGGCATCGCGGGGGGACGGCTGTCGGAGCACGGCCACGCCAATGCCTTGGACGTTTCGGCATTCGTGCTGGCGGACGGCCGGCAGGTGAAGGTTCTTACGGGATGGCGGGGCGGGGTCGCTGAACGTGCGTTCTTGCGCGCTGTTCACAAAGGCGCCTGTCGCACGTTCACCACGGTTCTTGGACCCCAGGCCGACTCTTTTCACCGGGATCATTTCCACCTGGACCTTGCGCGGCACGGCCAAAGCGGCAGAGTCAGGATATGCCAGTGACTCGGCTGGTGACGAGCCAGTGGAGGGACCGGGCTGGTGCTTGGCAAAAATGTGGTGCGCGCATACAACCGTATGGTGCATCGAGCACATACAAAAATCTCGATGATTGCAACGATTTAGCAACATGGGTGTGGTGATATTTCACGGTCGAGCTCTGTGTTTTAGAGAACTCGGGAGTGTGTGTTGAGTCTGCAGCTGATCGATGACCAGGGGCAAGTGTGGGACGGGAGCTCGCGCCAGCTCCGTCACGCCTATGACTCGCCCTATTCGGGGGGTGAGTTCTCCGACTATGCGGTGGTCAATCTCGGCTTCATCGCGACCAACGTCTACGGCCAGTCGGCCCAGATCCGCCTGCGCCCGAACTTCACCGCCGACGCGGCTTTCGATTCGCTCTATCGCTGGCTGCTGAGCCGGCGCTTCGACCGCGTCGTCCTCACCTGGCTGGGTGATACGTGGCACAACGAGATGCTGCGTTCTAACCAGGCGGCGCTGGTCCGTCTCGACGACCTCATCGAAGTGGCCAAGCGCCATCGCCCCGAGGACTTCCTGTCGACTCTCATTTCGAGGGAGGAGCTGGGTCGCGACGCCGTACTGGCCGAGCTCTTGCAGAAATGGACGACTGCGACCATCGACAACAGCCCCGAATCTGTCGGGGCGGCAGTGAACAGCATTCTCGGCAATCGCTATGCGATCGTGCAGCAGGACCAGGTGAACAGCCGTCTCCTTTACAAGGAGCTCGGCGATGGCCTGTTCACCAGCTACGACACGTGGCGCACGTGTGCGGTCGGTGCCCCTATGGAAGAGATGCCCGACCGCGCTTATGGCCGTTGGGTGAAAGGCTGCTACAGCACCGCCCTCACCACGATGGAGCCGACCGTAGAGAAGGTCGACGCCATCGTGCATTGGCCGCATTCCGGCAGAACCAGAATGCGGTACCGGCGCCTGATCCTGCCGCTATCCCTGAGCGACGGCAGCCGGATTGTCGTAGGCGGGTCGCTGGTTGACGACCGAGTCGACCTGCGCTTCCGTCGGCGCGAGAAGACCTGAGAAGTAGTCCACCAGCTCCTCCGCGTTCGACCAGATCAGCGCCAGACGCGCATCGCCGAACAGTGAGTTGCGCAGCAGGACCTCCCACTCCACGTGCCGGTAGCCGGCGCGCTGCGCGGTGCCGCCTGCCACCACCTTGTCGACCATGAAGCTCAGCGTCACGTCGCTGCCCCACTTGGTCAACGAAAGGGCCTTGGTGATGCGCGGCAGGATCGAGGTCAGGCCCTGCTTGCGGTACTCGGGGTGATACCAGACGGCGCCCGAGTAGATGAACTGCCCGGCGATCATATCGGCAGCCGGGGCAGTGATCGTGCACGACTCGCCCGGCAGGCGCTGGTTATCGGGGTCCGAGTAGTAGAGCCGCAGGCTCTCGGTCTCTTCTTTGAACGTATGCTCGCCGACGTCGTAGAAGCGGGCGGCCTGGGCGGCGATCACCTTGCCCGATGCATTCCGTCCAATCAGCGCGAAGCTGTTACTGTGGTTGATCGAGCCGAGCTCGGGGCTGAACACCGCGAACAGCGGCGGCCAGCTGTCCTTGTTCTGCCGGTTGACCTCCGTGAGCACTTCGATCGGCGCGAACTGAAGGTTGATGCCGCGCTCGCGCAGCATCGTGTCGCCGCGCAGGAATAGCCGCGAGAGCATGGCCCGCGGGCCGTAATCGATGCGCACATCGGACAGGAAGTTTTGATTGAAGGTTTGCGCGTGGACCGCGGGAGCGGCGACGGCCGGCGCGAGGGCGGGACGTACGTTGCTGGACGCGGAGGCAGCGGAGGTAAGCATGACAAATCCCCCATTTACTGAACAAAAGGGATATGCCGAGACGTAAGGTTAATGTCAGCATTCCCTTAACCTTACTTATAGGATACAATTCTCATCCGATGCAAGAGAATTTACTCGATGGTAACCAGTTAAGTGTCGGAAATTGTGTTAATATTGTGCCGTTTTGAGACGCGAGTTAATACTCTGTAAACGTTTTGGCGTCTAAACGCCTGAACATCCGGAATTAAGAATTTGTTCCTTTTCTGATCTGACCCGATCCTCGACCCCGGCTCGGCGCAGCGCGAGATTCAGAGGGCGGCGAGGACTGCCGGAAGCGCTTCGGGGAGGTCCTCGGCGATGAGGCCCCGGCCGATGGCGTGAGCCGCGGCACCGTGCAGCCATACCGCTGCAGCAGCGGCTTCGAATGCGCTAGCACCCTGGGCGAGCAGACCGGTAATGAATCCGCCGAGGACGTCGCCCGATCCGGCGGTCGCGAGCCAAGGCGGGGCATTCTCATTGATCGCCGCGCGACCGTCCGGCGCGGCAATGCAGGTATCCGCCCCCTTGAGCACGACCACCGCGCCGCTTGCCGCCGCCGCCCGGCGGGCGCGCTCGAGCCGCGAGCCGCCGGCCATGTCCGGAAGGTGGCCGAAGAGGCGTTTGAACTCGCCATCGTGCGGGGTGAGCACTACCGGGCGCCCGGCGTTGGACTTAATGAGGTCGAACAGGCGATCGGGGCTCCAGGTCGCGCGCTCCGCGGCGCCCGGCAGGAAGCCGAACCGCGCGGCCGGAGCCGTTGGAACATTCGCGATCGCGGCATCGCTGAAGGACGTCAGCGCGTCCGCGTCGAGGACGCAGGCGGCACCCGAGGCAAGCGCGAGCTCGACCATGCGGGCCGCCATCGGACCGACGCCCACGCCCGGCCCGATGAGAAGGGCATTCAGACGCTTGTCGGCGAGGATGGCGGATAGGCCTTCCGGCACCTCGAATGGTTTCAGCATGATCGCGGTCAGATGCGCCGCGTTGATGGGGAACGCCGAGCGCGGGCTCGCAACCGTGACGAGACCGGCACCGATCCGCAGCGCACCGCGCGCTCCGAGCCGCGCCGCTCCCGTGCTTTCGGCAGGGCCGGAGACGACGACCGCATGACCGCGCGTGTACTTGTGTCCCTCCGGCCCGATCGCGGGGAGCTCTTCCCGCCACAGCGAAGGGTCATTGGAAAACGTCCGCGGCGCGATGCGATCGAGCACCGCCGCGGGAATGCCTATGTCCGCGAGGGTCACAGGTCCGCAGAGCCGGCGGCCGGGCAGCAGCACGTGCCCGGGCTTGCGGCGGAAGAAGGTGACCGAGCGCGTGGCCTGCACGACGGGGCCGGTCGGAGCGCCGCTAGTCCCGTCGAGACCGCTCGGCACGTCGATCGCCAGGACAGGGACACTCGAAGCATTGACCGCCGCGATCGCGTCGGCCGCCGGGCCCTCGATGGCGCGCGAGAGCCCGGCGCCGAACAGCCCGTCGATGATGAGGTCGCAGTCGCGGATCGTAGCAGCGCCCAGCGCTTCGATCGGGCCACCCCAGCGCCCCGCCATGGCCGCCGCATCACCCTTGAGCGCTGCTCGGTCGCCCAGCAGCGCGAGCCGCACCCCGTAGCCCTGTTCGGCGAGTCGCCTCGCGGCGACGAAGCCATCGCCACCGTTATTGCCTGGGCCGGCGAGGACGAGAACGCGTGCGCCGATCCCGACCATGGTGCCGGCTGCGTCGGCGACGGCTTCACCCGCCCGCCGCATCAGCTCAAGGGATGGCACACCGACCGCGACGGCGAGGCGGTCGGCCTCGCCCATCTCCGTCGTCGTCAGCAGTTCGTGCATCGCGCGTCAGATCTTTTCGAGCCAGACCAGCAGGCCGCGCACCACGCCGATCGGCGGAAAGGCGATGTCGCCGAACAGCCAGAGCCAGCGCCGGGCCTGCGCGTCGAAAACAAGCGACGTCACGAACAGCGCCGCGAGGCCGCCGAAGATGACCCATTGCACGAGGCCCGCACCGAGGGCGCCGGGAAAGAACCAATAGTAGTCATGCATCGTTGACCTCGGCTGCTTTCGTTCGCGCGTCTTTGTAGGTGCTGAGCTCTACGAGGTTGCCGTCGGGATCGCGCAGGTAGATTGATTGCAGTGTGCCGCGCGCACCGGTCCGCTCGGAGGGCGGCAGGAGGATCGGCACACCTGCCGCCGCGAGCTGTCCCTCGATGCCGTCGAAGTCGTCGACCAGCAGGCAGATGTCGCCGGAGCCGGGTTGCGGCCGTTCCGCTTTCGGCTCGAACATGTTGTCGGCCTGATGAAGATTGATTTTGTGGGGGCCGAAGCGCAGTGCCGACCGCTTGCCTGGACCGAACACCTCGTGCGTCATGCCGAGTGCGCGCGTGTAGAACGCAACCGTCCGCTCGATCGAGGCGACGGTCAGCACCAAGTGATCGAAGCCTATGACTTTCAAAGGCGGCGCCTCCTTGCGTCCGTAGCATGGCGGCGTAGTCTGGGCTGCGTCGCTCGCCCCTGCAACCGAAATGCTCCTTCCGGGGGGAGAGCTGTAAACCGTATTCAGGCGGCCGGCGTGGCGCAAAACGGCGCCTGCCGGTAGGTTTCGCCTATGACGACCGATTCTAAAATGCGGCTCGCCCGCTCCCTCGATCACGCGCGCCAGCGCTACGACGTGATCGTCGTCGGCTCGGGATACGGTGGCGGTGTCTCGGCGATGCGGCTTGCGCGCGCCGGAAAGCGCGTCGCGGTGATCGAGCGCGGCCGCGAGGTGGTGACCGGCGAGTTCCCGAGCCGATTCCCTGACATGCGCCACGAGATGCAGGTCACGGGCCCGCGCGTCTCCATGGGCTCGCCGACCGGACTATATGACGTGCGGATCGGCGACGACATGCACGTGCTGGTCGGGCGCGGGCTTGGCGGCGGGTCGCTGGTCAATGCCGGCGTGGCGCTGCGCCCCGATGCGCGCGTTTTCGCCGATCCGGTGTGGCCCGGGCAGCTTCGCCAGGACGGTCTGCTCGATGAAGGGTACGCGCGGGCGCGGCGCTGGCTTCGCCCGTCGCGCGACCCGCAGGCTGAGGCGCTCGCGAAGTATCGGGCGCTCGACGCGGCAAGCGCTGCGGTCGGCGTCGCCCCGATTGCGCCGGAGGTCGTCGTCGGCTTCGAGGAGACGATCAATCCGGCTGGCATCGCGCAGCCCGGATGCACGCGTTGTGGCGACTGCTGCGCCGGCTGCAACGTCGGCGCCAAGAACACGGTCGCGCTCACCTATCTCCCCGAGGCGGTGCGCCATGGCGCCGAGTTGTTCACGCATGGTCGCGTCACGCACGTGCTGCCGGCGCCGGGCGGCGGCTGGACCGTGCACGTCACGCGTATCGACACGCCCGGACCTCGGCACAGCGCGGACCTGACGCTCGCCGCCGACATGGTGGTGCTCGCCGCGGGCACGTTGGGATCGACCGAGATCCTGTTGCGCTCGCGCGATCGTGGGCTCGCGCTGTCGGACCGCGTCGGCGAGCGTTTCTCCGCCAACGGCGACATCATCGCGTTCGGCTACGGCGCCAAAGTGCCGGTGAACGCGGTGGGCGTCGGCCATCCCGCCAAGCTCGACATGCAGATTGGCGCCGCCGTGTCAGGCCAAATCGAGATCGTCGATCGCGACAATCTCGCCAATTCACTGACCGTGCAGGAGGGCGTGCTGCCGTCCGCGCTGGCGCCGATCCTGCCGGTGATGTTCGTCCCCAACGGACGGTTGCTCGGCGCGCTGCAGAGCCTTGTCAGCGGCGTCTACAAAGGTCCGTTCGCGAGCCTGCAGACGTTCTTCGCGGTCTCGCACGACAGTGCGTCGGGGCGCTTCCGCCTCGATGGCGACCGCCTCGCGCTCGCATGGCCAGGCGCGAAGGAGGAAGCCGTCTACCAGCGCCTCGATGCGACGCTCGCGGCGCTCGTCGGCCATGTCGGCGGGTCGTACGTCAAGAATCCGCTCGCCGGCAGCGTCATGGGCCATCAGCCCGCGACGGCGCATCCGCTCGGTGGCTCTGCCATGGGAGCGGATCGCGACAGCGGCGTCGTCGATCATGCCGGACGGGTGTTCGATGGTGGCGCTGGAAAAGGCGCGGGTGCGGTGCACGGCGGACTGCACGTCATCGACGGCGCCATCATCCCGCGCTCGCTCGGCGTCAACCCGCTGCTGACGATCACCGCCCTCGCCGAACGCGCGATGCTCCACCTCACGCGGGAGCATGGGTGGGCTTGCGGAGACTAGCTGGCCGCTACGGTCGCGCCTCACTTTGTTTTCCGCGGACGCCGACGGCTGCGCCTACCGGCGCCGCGGCCGCCGCCCCGCTTTTTTTGGGTGGCGCCGGTCGGCAACGCCTCCGGCTACTGCCGCCGGCGCGGCTACTTTCCCGGTCGCATCTATAAAGGCGCTCTTCGAGCGCTCCAAATCTGCAGCGGCCGAAGGCCGCGAGGCAAGAACGCCAACCGGCGGGGCGGCGGCCGCGGCGCCAGTGGCCGGAGGCGTTGGCGTCCGCGAAATTAAGCATCCCTCGTATGCCGGGCTTTAACTTGACGATAGTCACCCTGGTGATAATAACCGCGATTACTAATCTGATTGATCTGTCTGGGGAGGCAGCCCCACGTGTCCGACAGGGATAACCTCCAGTTCGGCTGGCTGACGGCGGATACCGCCCGTCTGATGCGAACGGTGTTTGCGCGCCGCCTGAAAGAGGTCGGCCTGACGCGTGCGCAATGGCTGGCGCTCACCCGCATCAATCGCCGCCCTGGCCAGAGCCAGTCCGAACTCGCCGACATGATGGAAATCGAGAAGGCGCCGGCGGGGCGCGTCGTCGATCGCCTCGAGGAGAAGGGCTGGGTCGAGCGCCGTGCCGAGCCTAGCGATCGGCGGATGAAGCGGATTTATCTGACGGATCTGGGTGTGCGGCTGCACGCGGCGATTACGCCTCTTGCGGATGCAACAGTACGCGATGCGCTCGCAGGTCTTTCTCCGGCTGAACAGGCGCGGCTGGTGGCCCTGATGAGCAAGGTCAAGGCCCAGCTCACGATGCTGGCGGCGTCGGACGCGCCCGCCGATGTTCCAGAATTTGATGGCATTCAGGATCCCGAGGGCGACCTCGGAGCAGCAGATCGAACGGTAGTCTCATGACCAAGCGTTGGACGCGCCCCATTTTGCTGGTGGTGGTTCCACTTCTTCTTGTCGCCGGTGCCGGCATGTGGTGGCTGTGGGGCGGCCGCTACGTCTCGACAGAGAACGCCTACGTCAAGGCCGACATCGTGCAGGTGTCGTCCGAGGTGCCGGGACGCATCGTCGAGGTCAAGGTGCGCGAGCACCAGCAGGTCGCGGCTGGCGACGTGCTGCTGACCGTCGATCCCGAGTCCTTCGCGATCGCGCTCGCCAAGGCCGAGGCCGAGCTCGACCAGACGCGCTCGCGCGTCGCCGGTTTCCGCGCCGAGTACGCCGAAGCCAAGATGGAGCTGGCCGAAGCGAAGAGCCGGATCGCGTTCTTCGAGGCCCAGCACGGCCGCCAGAAGCAGCTCAGCGATAAGGGCGTCGGCTTCGCATTTCGCGCGGAAGAGGCGGAGAGCAACCTCAGCGTGGCCCAGGCGCGCGTGAACGTGATCGAGCAGAAGATCGCTCGTATCCTCACGCAGCTCGGCGGTAATCCGGAGAAGCCGACCGAAGAGCACGCGCTCGTCCGCGAGATGCTGGCTCAGCGTGACCGCGCGCGGCTCGATCTGGTGCGCACGCGCATCGTGGCGCCGGTGAGTGGCCGCGTCGTCAATGCCAAGCTGTTGCCGGGCGAGCAGATCCGTGCCGCGACGCCGCTATTCGCGATCGTCAGCGACGCCGAGACCTGGGTCGAGGCGAATTTCAAGGAGACCGAGCTCACGCACGTGCGCCCGGGCCAGAAGGCGACGATCATCCTCGACATCTACCCCGATGTGACGTGGCAGGCGCGGGTGCAAAGCATCAGCCCGGCGACCGGCGCCGAGTTCGCGCTGTTGCCGCCGCAGAATGCGTCCGGCAATTGGGTCAAGGTGGTGCAGCGCTTGCCCGTGCGACTGCGCCTAGAGGGGCCGACCGCGGACTTTCCTCTCCGCGCCGGCATGACGGCGACGGTCAGCGTCGACACCGAGCGCGAGCGCAAGCTGAGCCAAATCTTTGGCTGGGCTACGGCATCGGCGACCGACAAGGGCGCCGTGACGAAGAAGGCCGAGCGCCGATAGTTTAGCTCCGCTTCTTCGCCGTCACTTCGATCTCGATCAGCAGGTCGGGCGTCAGCAGCCCGGCCTGGATCATGGTGGCGGCCGGGCGGACGTCTCCGAAGTATTTCTTCAGCGTCGGCCAGCACGCGGGGAAGTCGTCGCGGTTCGGCAGGATGTACGTCACGCGCACAACGTCGGCCATGGTAGCGCCCGCCTGCTTCAACGCGGCCTCGATGTTCTTGAGCGTCTGCTCGCACTGAGCGACGACGCCGGAAGCCAGCTCCATCCTATCGTAGTCGAAGCCGGTGGTGCCGGAGACGAAGATCATGTCGCCGTCGACTACGGCCCGCGAGTAGCCGATCTCGGCCTCGAACTTGGACCCCGAACTCACCAGCCGTCGCGTCATTCCCTGGATTCCCTAGGTTCGGTTGGGACCAAAATAGCCCTGGACTCACCGCGGCTTGCCGCGGCGCCCGTTGAAAGCCGGGCTATCGCGCGCCATCCTAAGGGATTAGATTCGACGATCAAGGCGTGCGCCGCGGCGGACGGTGGTGCGCGACACATCCCATCCGAGCGCCGCACAGAAGCGGTAAGCATGAGCGCAGACGAGAAGAAGATGCGGACGCGGGCGCCGGGGCAAAGCCCGGTCGATGTCCCTGCGTCTGTCGGTGTGCCGCGCGCGGCATCGGCCGGGCAGACGCCTGCGCCGTCATCCTCGGCCGAGGTCGACGCATTCCTCGCGCGCGTCAAGGAAATGGCGCCGCAGACTGCTGCCGGTCGCGGCCGTCTCGTGTTCGCGATGGACGCGACCATGAGCCGCCAGCCGACCTGGGACATGGCGCTCGCGTTGCAGGCCGACATGTTTCACGCCGTCGCCGAGGTCGGCGGGCTCGACGTCCAGCTTGTCTTCTTCCGCGGGGCCGGCGAATGCCGATCGTCGAAGTGGGTCTCCAATCCGGATGAACTTGCGCGGCTGATGACGACGGTGCAATGCCGCGGCGGTTACACCCAGATCGGCAAGGTGCTGTCGCACGCGCGCCAGGAAACCGAGAAGCGCAGGGTCAATGCGCTCGTCTACGTCGGCGACTGCATGGAGGAGTTGGTCGACGATCTCTGCGGGCGTGCTGGCGAGCTGGCTTTGCATGGCGTTCCGGTTTTCCTGTTCCAGGAAGGTCGCGATCCCCGGGCTGAGGAGGCATTCAAGGAGATCGCGCGCCTGACCAAGGGTGCATGGTGCCCGTTCGACCAGGGCTCGGCGGATCAGCTCCGCGCCTTGCTCCGGGCGGTTGCCGTGTACGCCTCGGGCGGACGGGCTGCCCTGATGCGGCTGAGCGAGAGCCGCGACGGGGCCGGCGCGCGGCTGCTGCTCGGCCAGATGAAACGGGACTGACGGGCGATGCAGTATTTTCTGCTCGGCCTGCTCGCCCTCGGACTGATCCTCCTGGGTCTACGGATGTTCAACCAGGCAAACCCGGCCGTGATGGCACGGCGGATCCGCCTCGGCGCCGCCTACGGGGCCTTCGCCGTCGCGGTCGTGCTGATGGTCCGTGGGATGCTGGGGTATGCCTTCCCGGTGGCGGCGTTCGGGTGGTGGCTGCTCGACGGGGCGCGCGGCGTGAACTGGGGTGGATGGCCGGGTGGGGTGCGGGCACCGAGCGGCCAGACCTCCCGCGTCGTTACGGAGCATCTCGAGATGGAGCTCGATCATGCCTCCGGCGCTATGCGCGGGCGCATCCTCAAAGGATTTTTCGCCGGCCGCCGCATTGAGGACTTGAAGCCGGTGGAACTTGCCCACCTCTGGCAGGACTGCCGGTACGTCGATCCGGCGTCCGCACAACTTGTGGAGGCATTCCTCGACCGGGTCCATCCGACGTGGCGCGAGGACATGGCGCGGGCCGAGAGCGAGCAGCCGCGTGGCCCGGACGGCAGGATGACAGCAGAGGAGGCGTTGGAAATCCTGGGGCTGAAGCCGGGTGCCGAAGAAGCGGCGATCCGGCGGGCGCACCGTGAACTGATGTTGAAGCTGCACCCCGATCGCGGTGGGTCAACCTACCTTGCGGCGAAAATCAACGAGGCAAAGGACACGCTGCTTGGCGGAAGCGCATAGTGAACATCAGAAAGATTTTTTAACGGAACGATAATCATCGGCAAATTGACCAGGAAGCCACACTGACGATTGCTATTGCTTTCGCACCACACCTGCGGACGAAACAGCGCAATATGCTTAAGGGGGTTGGAAACCTCCTTGAGTCATAAGGGGGGGAGCGTCAAATTATGAGCAACAGAATCGCATATCCGGGGACGTCATGCGGAGCGGGTTGAAATTTGCGGCGGCGATTGCGGTGCTCTTGATGGGCGCCACGTCAGCGTCGGCGTTCGAGGAGACGCGCGGTGGTGGCGCGGCCCCGCCGGCGGCAGCCGTTGCCCCGACCGCGCCAACGACACAGACACCCGGCCTCAAGCTGGAACTGGGCGGCACAGGGACATCCGTCGCACCGTCGACCGGCACTGAGGTGCGCATTCCCGGTCTCGGGAAGCTCGGCATCCTGCCCAAGCTCGATTTTGGTCTGGAGCTGCTCTACGGCGTCAATGAGCAGACGCTGGATCGGCCCGGCACCCGTGGCCCCGATCAGGGCGAGGACAGCGTCGGGATTCGTGGCACGCTGAGGCACCGGTTCTGAGATTTGCTCGGACGCCGGTTCGCGAGGCGGGAAACGTTTTCCGCCCTCGATAAGCGCCGATAGAGGAAACGGAGCGCCGCGGCGCTCCTTTTGCGTTTAAGGGGCTTCGTGCAAGGGGGCTGCGATGGCGCGTGAGCCTGGAGCGCGTGATCCTGTCGCCACCCCGGAGCCCGAACCCGCGGGTTGGCGCTGGGCGGCGGGCGGTGTGCACCTCTTCACGGCGCTCGGCGTCGTCTGCGCCCTGCTGTCCCTGCATGCCGTTCTCGACAGGGCCTACGAGACGGCCTTCATCTGGCTCGGCGTTGCCTTCATCATCGATGGCATCGACGGAACCTTTGCACGCGCGGTCGACGTGCGTCGCCGGCTTCCCGACTTCTCAGGCGAGAAGCTGGATCTTGTGGTCGACTACGTCACTTACGTTTTCGTGCCGACGCTGGCGCTGCAACTCGGGGGCTACCTCACTGGCACTTGGGGTGCGATACTCGCCGGGCTGATCCTGCTGTCGTCGCTTTTTCATTTCAGCCACGATGGCAGCAAAGCCGACGACCATTGCTTCGTTGGCTTTCCGGCGATCTGGAACGTGGTGGCATTCTACATCTTCGCGTTTCAATCGCCGGGCTGGATTGTCGGCATTGTGGTGCTGGCGTGCGTGGCGCTGACGTTCGTGCCGATGCGGTGGCTGCACCCGGCGCGTGTGGTGCGGTTCCAGGCGATAAGCATCGCGATGTGCGTGCTGTGGGCGCTGACCACGATCTGGATTGTGATTGCCGGTTTCCCGGCCGGTCTCCTGGCGAAGACCATTTTGATCGTCATGGCGCTGTATGGGGTCGGGCTGTCGGTGCTGTGGCCTCTCATCGGTGTCGATCCGGAAGACAACGGAGGGCCGTAGCATGCGCCCGTTCAGGTTGTGGCGTCGGCGGACCCATCTCGGTGCCGTGTTGTCGATGGCCATGGCTTGGATTGCGCCAGCCGCAGCCGAGGAAGTCCGCATAGAGCATCTCGGCCTCGCGCTGGTCGGCAATCTCGAGGGCGGCAGCGCTGGAACGAGCGGCACCGTCGTCCTGATCGTCCACAATGCGCTCTCGCTGCACAGCGCTGCCGGACCGCGCGCGTTGCAGGCGGCGCTTGCCGCACGCGGTCGCACCAGCCTGGCGATCACTCTCAGCCTCGGGCTCGAAGCCCGCCGCAAGCCCCTCGACTGCGGCTTCGACCATGACCACCGCGATGCCGACGCGGTGCAGGAGATCGTGGCCTGGTCCCAGTGGCTCGTCGAGCGCGGCGCCACGTCGCTCGTGCTGGTCGGCGAGGGGACCGGGGCGCTGCAAGTGGCCATGGAGCCGGAGACTGCCGATCCATCAGCGCAGGCGGAGAAGCCGGCAGCCGCGCCCCCCAAGCCGCCGCTCGCGGGATTGGTGCTGGTAGGGCCGCCCCCGACCGGCGTCGGCGACCGCGCCGCCGACTATAAGGTCCGTTTCGGCGCAGATCTGGCGACTGTCGTTGCGGAAGCCCGGCGTGTCGCCACCGAAGCCGGGGAGGACACGTCCATCGAGGTGCCCGGCTTCCTCGGGTGCACGCGCGCGCGAGTGACGGCTGGCGCTTTCCTCGATGCCTACGACCCCGAACGCGCCCCGGATCTCGTCGCGCTGCTCGCCAAGAGGCGGCTGCCGACGCTGGTCTTCCTTGCCGAGGACGATCCACGCCGCGCCCCGCTGGGCCGGTCCGCGGAGCCACATTTCAACATTGAAACAGAGATTTTATCCACAACGCCAGCGGCTGCCGAAGGCCTCGCGGAGCCCAAAATTGGTGCACGTATAGCGGACTTCTCGGGCCGGTTTGGCCGTTGATATAGTTAACAAATCGGCGGATTAACTTTCAGTGTGATCTAGTTTCGCACAATGACCGGTCATGGTTCATGCTGATGTCAGCCGGCAGCCGCGCCACCGAGTCACTATCTCGAGGCCTTATTGGAGCCTACAAGTCCCACAAGGAAGTAAATTCCAATCAACTATGTGTAAGGACACGCGATGCGTTCGAGGGTTCTTCTCGCGGGGGTTTTGAAGCTGGCCGCCATCGGCGCGGCCACGGCCGAGGCGCCAATGTCCGGCGCCGCCACGACCACTTCCGCCACTGCCGTCATAGCGACGGGTCTGCAAGATGCCGTCTCCAACAAGACGGTCGTGCTCCACACGCCGGCTGGCGGTCTCCCGATCAGCTACTCCGAGAACGGGACGATGATCGGTCGGGCCCGGAACCTGGAGTTCTACACCGGCTCCGCATTCGACCGCGGGACGTGGTGGGTCGTTGCCAATCAGATCTGCCATCGCTGGCGGAGCTGGCTCGGCGGCAAGGATCACTGCGTCACTGTGAAGATGGATGGTGACAAGGTGCATTGGAAGAGCAGTGACGGTTATTCCGGCACCGCCACCATCAGCGCGAAAAAGTAGGTAGGCTGGTCGGCCGCGGCAGATGCTCCGGCCTACCGCTTCAGCTTGCGCTTGAACTGCGCCGGGGTCATCACGCCGGTTCCGAGAATGATGAGGGCGAAGACAATGACGCCCGCCATCACCAACGCCGCCAGCGTCGCCGCCTGCGTCAGCAAACCTGTCGGTGCCCGCAGCAGCATATCGAAATAGGCCGCGATGGCGGCGACGACAGCCCCCATCAGTACGCTCGCGAGGCCGATGAGCGGCACGTTGCGCGCGAGCCGCCTGTCGACGACGAAATCGCCGCGCCGCCTTAGCGTCACCCACAGCATCAGCGCGTTGATCCATGCGGCGACCGACGTCGCCAGCGCGATGCCGACGTGGGGCATCAGGCCCGCCGCCTTGAACACGAAGAACAGCAACAGCGATCCGCCGGCGTTGAGGATCAGGTTGACGCCGGCAAACCGCATCGGCGTCGTGGTGTCCTCGCGCGCGAAGAAGCCGGGCTGCAGCACCTTGATGAGCACGAACGCCGGAAGGCCGACCGCGTAGGCGGCCAGCGCATGGGCCGTCGCGCGCGTATCAGCTGCCGAAAACGCACCCCGCTCGAAGAGGACGCGAATGATCGGGTCGGCCGCCACCAGCAGCGCCACCGCCGCTGGCAACGTCAGCAGCAGCGCCAGCTCCATGCTGCGGTTCTGGCTGTCCATGGCCGAGACCTGGTCGCCGGCGCCCAGGTGACGCGACAGGTCCGGCAGCAGGACGACGCCGATCGCGACGCCGACGATGCCGAGCGGGAGCTGGTAGAGCCGGTCCGCGTAGTAGAGGTACGACACCGCGCCGGCCTCGAGCGAGGCAATGATCGTCCCGACGACGATGTTGATCTGGGTGATGCCGCCGGCGATCAAGCCGGGCACGCCGAGGGCGAGTAGCCGTCGGACACCGTCGGTCAGGCGCGGCATCCGCAGCCTGAGCGGGAAGCCCGCCCGCTTCGCCGCGAGCCACAGCATCGCGAGCTGGAGGAGGCCCGCCACGGCTATGCCCCACACCAGAATGTAGCCAGCCGACCGCTGGTCGTAGCCGCGCCAGTGGGCGTAAAGCAGAACGGTGCACAGCACGAGATTGAGCACGATCGGCGCTGCGGCGGCCGCCATGTAGCGGTGTAGCGAGTTGAGGAGGCCCGACAGCAGCGCGACCAGCGACATGCAGGCGAGGTAGGGGAACGCGATCCGTGTCAGCGAGGTGGCGAGGTCGAGTTTCTCCGGATCGTTGGCGAAGCCGACCGCCAGCCCCAGCACCAGCCACGGCATGGCGATCTGGGCGATCGCGGTGACGAGGAGCAGCAGGGCGAAGAGGCCCGACATCGCCTCCTCGGCGAAGTCGCGAGCCGATGCGGGGCCGTCGGTTTCGAGGCGCTTGGCAAACAGCGGCACGAAGGCCGAGTTGAAGGCGCCCTCGGCGAACAGGCGCCGGAACAGGTTCGGAATGCGGAATGCGACGACGAAGGCGTCGGCGACCATGCCGGTGCCGAGGACGGCAGCGATGAGGATGTCGCGGAGGAAACCGAAGACGCGGCTCACCATGCTGAGCCCGCCGACCGTCGCGAAGGCCTTGTATAGCTTCATGGGAGGTGAGCGGTTCCGAGCGTTGGGAGCAACGTTAGGCGGGCAGGACGAACGGACTACGTGGTTTACTTCCCCCTGTCCCCGCGTGCGGGGAAAGGGGAAGCTATGCGTCAATCCTCCAAACCGGCCAGCACGCTGACCAGTCGCTCGCGGATAGCATGCTGCCGTTGCGGCGAGGTGATCTTCTTGCGGGTCAAATCGGTGACATAGAACGTGTCGACGGCCTTCTCACCGAAGGTCGTGATGTGCGCCGAGTTGATGTCGAGATTGAGGTCCGACAGCGTCGTCGTGAGATCATATAGGAGACCCGGCCGGTCCAATCCGGAGACCTCGACAACGGTGAAATGATCGGAGACGACGTTGTCGATGACGACCTCGGGCTCGACCGTGAAGGAATGGATGATCGGGTTGCCGATCTGCTTCTTCTCCATCAGCTTGGAGAGCCGAACCTCGCCGCGCAGGAGCTTCTCGATCGTGCCCGCGATCCGCGTGGCGCGACGGCGCTCGTCGTCCTCGTGCTCGAAGGCGCGCTGCAGCAGGAAGGTGTCGAGCGCGAAGCCGTCGCGCGTCGAGGCGATGTGGGCGCCGACGATGTTAGCGCCGGCCGCCGCGCAGGCGCCCGCGAACAGCGACAGCACGCGCGGATGGTTTGGCGCGAGCAGCGACAGCTCCGAGACCGCCGTGAAATCGTTGGTGGTAAAGTCGGTGCCGAAGTTCTTGCCCGCCCCCTCGGTACGCGCGACCAGGCGCATGTGCTCGATCTGTTTCGGGAGCGAGGTCTTGATCCAATAGTCGTTGTAGACGCGGTCGATGAAGCCGTCGACGACCGCTGGCGGCTCCTCCTTGGTCGCCTCGCGGAAGGCCTCGATCGCGGTATCGACGCGCTCGCTGAGTGCGATCGGCTGGTAGGCGCCCGATAGCAGCGGCTCCGTCGCATAGTAGAGCGAGCGCAGGAGCTGGCCTTTCCAGCCGTTCCAGGTATTTGGCCCGACGGCGCGGATGTCGGCGACGGTCAAAAGCAGCAGCAGGCGCAGCCGCTCGACAGTCTGCATCGTGTCGGCGAAATCGCGGATCGTCTTGGGGTCGGCGATGTCGCGGCTCTGAGCGATGTTGCTCATCACCAGATGATTTTCGATCAGCCAGGAGACGAGCTCGGTCTCGTTCTCGGTGAGGCCGAGCCTCGGGCAGACCTCGCGTGCGAGGCGCGCGCCGAGGATGGAATGATCCTCCTTGCGCCCTTTGCCGACGTCATGAAGGAAGGCCGCGACGTAGAGGACACGACGGTTGATCACGGCCTTGAAGATGCTGTCCGAGAGCGGGTGCTTGTCGGCGCTCTCGCCGCGCTCGATCTCGGAGACGATGCCGACCGTACGGATGAGGTGCTCGTCGACGGTGTAGTGATGATACAGATTGTACTGCATCATCGAGACGACACGGCCGAACTCGGGGATCATGCGGCCGAGGACGCCGGCTTCGTTCATGCGCCTGAGCGTCAGCTCGGGCGTGCCGCGCGCCGTCATCAGGCCGAGCAGGATCCGGTTCGCTTCCGGGTCGCGGCGCAGCTTGTCGTCGATCAGTCGGTACGACTGGCGGATGAGACGGCTTGCCTGCGGGTGAAGCAGCGAGCCGGTCTCCTCGACCTGCGCGAAGTAGCGGATGAGATTGACGGGGTCGCGCTTGAAGACCTCGGGATCCGCGACGTTGAGGCGGTTGTTGTCGATGCGGAACGCCGTCGTCCGCCGGACGCGCCGGCGCGTGCGCCACCCCATCGGATCGAAAAGCGCGCCGATGGCCGGCGACAGCTTGAGCTGCTGCACTTCGAGCCACGCGCACAGCACCGTCGTCAGGTCGCCGACGTCCTTGGCGATCATGAAATAGTGTTTCATGAAGCGCTCGACGGCCTTGAGGCCCATGCGGCTCGAATAGCCGAGCGTCTCGGCGAGCTGGGGCTGGTACTCGAACGTCAGCCGCTCCTCCGGCCGGCCGGTGAGGAAATGTAGGTGGCAGCGGATGGTCCAGAGAAAATCCTCGCAACGCCGGAACGTCGACTGCTCCTCGGCGGTGAAGATCGACTGCGCGATCGGGTCGCCGCTGCCCGGGCCGCCGGCGAGAAATTTGGCGAGCCAGTAGAGCGTGTGGAGGTCGCGCAAGCCGCCCTTGCCGTCCTTGATGTTCGGCTCGACACGATAGCGCGAGGCGCCGGTACGTTGGTGACGCTCGTCGCGCTCGGCGAGCTTCGCCTCGATGAACCCGCGCTCGCGACCCTTGACGGCCTCGGCGGTGAAGCGCTGCTCGAGCTCGCGGAACAAGGGCCGGTCGCCGAGGATGAAACGGGCGTCGAGCAGCGCCGTGCAGATCGTGACGTCGGCGCGGGCGAGCTGGATGCACTGGTCGATCGTGCGCGTCGCGTGGCCGACCTTGAGGCGCAGGTCCCAGAGCACATAGAGGATGTATTCGACGATGCTCTCGCCCCACGGCGTCTGCTTGTAGGGGAGCAGGAACAGCAGGTCGATGTCGGAGCCAGGCGCAAGCATCCCGCGCCCGTATCCGCCGGTCGCGACGATCGAGAGCCGCTCTGTGTCGGCCGGGTTGTTGCTCCGGTAGACGTGGGCGCGCGTGTAGTCGAAGATCAGCGCGATCAGCTCATCCATGAACGACGACAGGCCCTCGGCGCATCGCCGGCCCTTGCCGTCGTCGAGCAGCCCCGCCCGGGCCTTGGTCCGGGCATCGGCCATCAGCGCCTTGAGCCGCTCGACGATCGCCGGCCGAGCCAGCTCGGCGCTCTCGTCATGGGCGCGGAAAATGGCCGTCAGCTCGTGGCGCAGCGCGAGCGGATCGAAATACGGAGCTGCGGATAGGGGGTGAACATCCCGCTCCAGCGTCCGCGTTCTATCGGCCAGTGTATGCATGATGGCTATTGCGTGATGTCCGCTCTCGCGGCAGGGCAGTTTGGCAGGTGCCCCACCGGGCAGCCGCTTCGCCGGCGCCCTACCTTCATACAACTCATTGGCCGGGCATAGCGTATTTCCGCCTGGGCGGGAATAGGCAGGAGCAGTTGGCGGCAGGCCGGCGCGGCACGATCTCACGATGCGGTGAATAAGGCGGCATCAAAATGGGCTGTGGATTACCGATCGGGTGGCGAAACATGAGCAAGGCCAGGGCGTTCGGCTCACAGAAGCGAGCTCCGGCGAGGTTTAGCGTGCCGATCGAGCCCTGGATCATCCGGAGGACACCATGCGCAAGCCCGGCCCCGCCTCAATTCACACCCCCGATCGTGTCCATACGCGCAGCGTGTCGGCCGACGAGTACATTCGGCGCCTGGATCGTTTGCTCGTCGTGACCAGCGTCATCATCGTGGCGCTGGCGGCGACCTTGTTCGCCCAGACGCTGTGATCTGTGGCCCTTCGCCTCAGCGGCCGGCGAGCTTCTTCAGCCGATACAGCGCCTCGAGCGCCTCACGCGGGCTCATTTCATCGGGATTGATGGCTGCCACGGCCTTCTCGATTTCGCTGGCGCCGGTTCCGCGTGACGCCGGCGATGTCGGCCGGGCAGCAGCGAACAGCGGCAGGTCATCGAGGGCGGGCGCGGCACCGGCACCCTGCCGGTCCGTCTTCTCGAGCACCGCCAGCACCTCGCCCGCCCGCGCGATCACCGGCGCGGGGAGGCCGGCGAGCTTCGCCACCTGGATGCCATAGCTGCGGTCGGCGGCACCGCCCCGCACCTTGTGCAGGAAGACGATCTCGTCGTTCCACTCCTTGACCTCGATGGTCGCGTTGGCGACCTCGGCGAGGCGGCCGGCGAGCGCCGTCAGCTCGTGATAGTGGGTGGCGAACAGCGCGCGGCAGCGGCTGACGTCGTGGAGGTATTCGACCGTTGCCCAGGCGATCGAGAGGCCGTCGAACGTTGCGGTGCCGCGGCCGATCTCGTCGAGGATGACGAGGCTCTTCGCTGTCGCCTGGTTGAGGATTGCGGCCGTCTCGATCATCTCGACCATGAACGTCGAGCGCCCGCGCGCCAGATCGTCGGATGCGCCGACGCGCGAGAAAAGGCGATCCGCAATCCCGATGCGCGCCCGCGCCGCCGGCACGAACGAGCCCGACTGCGCCAATACCACAATGAGCGCGTTCTGGCGCAAGAAGGTCGACTTGCCCGCCATGTTGGGGCCGGTGAGCAGCCAGATGCGGCCGGTGGCGGCGCTTTCCGCGAGCCCGGGTGAAGTGGGCGCCTCGCCGCCGAGCACGCAGTCGTTCTCGACGAACGGCCCCGCCTTCGCGGCCTTGAGCGCCTGCTCGACAACGGGATGGCGGCCGCCCTCGATGGCGAGCGTCGCGCTTTCGTCGAGCTCCGGGCGAACGTAGCCTTCCATCTCGGCCAGCTCGGCAAGACCTGCGGCGACGTCGATGGCGGCGAGCGTGTCCGCGATGGCGCCGAGCGCTTCGGCTTCCGCTGCGATGGCGCGCTGCAGCTCGGCGAACACTTCCTGCTCGATCGAAATCGCGCGTTCGCCGGCGCTTGCGATGCGGCCCTCGATCTCGGTCAGCTCCGCGGTGGTGAAGCGAACGGCGCTCGCCATTGTCTGGCGATGACGGAAGGTGTCATCGAGCGGTGCCGCCAGCATCGGCTTTGCCGATTGCGCGCCGACCTCGATGAAGAAGCCGAGGATGTTGTTGTGGCGCACCTTCAGCGTCTTGATGCCGGTCTGCTCGACGTAGGCGGCCTCGAGGCTGGTCATGACACGGCGGCTGTCGTCGCGCAGCGCGCGCGCCTCGTCGAGATCGGTTCTGAAGCCCTCGCGCACGAAACCGCCCTCGCGCTTCTGATGCCCTGGTGCGTCGACCAAGGCGCGCGTGAGCAGATCGGTGAGCGCCAGGGACGATGATTGCAGCGCTGCCGCCGCGCGCGCGAGTTCGTCCGGTAAGCCGATCGCACCCGCAGCGCCCTTCAGGATCGCGCCACACCGCATCGCCGCCGCCCGCGCATCACGTACCGCCGCAAGGTCACGCGGATCGCCGCGCCCGAGCGCCAGCCGCGAGGTTGCCCGAGCCATGTCGGGCGCGCCCTTCAGTGCCTCGCGTAGCGCCTCGCGCGCGCTACCGTCGGCAATGAGGAACGCGATCGCATCGAGGCGTGCAGCGATGGTTGCGGCGTCACGCAGTGGGCTCGCGAGACGGTTCGCGAGTTCGCGCGCACCGGAACCGGTTACCGTGCGGTCGATCGCGGCCAGCAGGCTGCCGTCGCGTTCGCCGCGCGTCGAGCGCAACAGCTCGAGGCTCGTGCGTGTGGCCGCGTCGATGACCAGCGTTGTCGCGGGACCCGAACGGCGCGGCGGACGGACGACGGGCTTGGCGCCGATCTGGGTGAGATCGACGTACTTGAGCAGCGCGCCGATCGCCGCGAGTTCCGGGCGCGAGAAGGTGCCGAATCCGCCGAGCTCCTTGACGCCCAGCCCCTCGCTCAGCGTCCGCTCGCCGGACATGCTGTCGAAGAACGACGTCGCGAGCGGCGTCAGCGCGCTGGATGTGTAGGCGGCGGCAGCCGCGATCGTGGCATCGGCCGCGAGGCGATCGGGCGCCAGTATCTCACCCGGCGCGAGGCGCACGATCTCGCCCGCGAGATCGTCGGCGGGAATGGTCGCGATCTCGAATTCGCCGGTCGATATGTCGATCGAGGCGAGCGCGTAGTCCGGCGCGCCGCCGCCGTCGCCGGATGGCGTGAAGAGTGCGGTCAGATAGTTGCGCGTGCGCGCATCGAGGAGTGTGTCCTCGGTCAGCGTGCCGGGCGTCACGAGGCGAACGACGTCGCGCTTCACGACCGCCTTGGAGCCGCGCTTCCTCGCCTCCGCGGGGTCCTCGAGCTGCTCGCACACGGCGACGCGATAGCCTTTGCGGATCAGCCGCTGCAGGTAGTCGTCGGCGCGGTGGATCGGCACGCCGCACATGGGAATGTCCTGGCCGAGGTGCTTGCCGCGTTTCGTGAGCACGATGCCGAGCGCCTGCGAGGCGACGACGGCGTCGTCGAAGAACAGCTCGTAGAAATCGCCCATCCGGTACCACAGGATGCAATCCGGGTTGGCGGCCTTGATCTCGAGGAACTGCGCCATCGACGGCGTCACGTCGCCGATCAGCGGACGCGTCCCGGCTTCCGGCGCCTCCGCTGTGGAATCGGGATCGACGTGAGCGATCGCGGCGGCATCGTTGCCGCCGTCGCCGCTCGCTTCCCCTTTCCCGCGCCTCGCCATCGATGTGACGTCCCCGATCGCCTTGATACCACGGTCGATCCGACGACATGGCGCATGGTGCACTGCGAGGCAAGTGCGAGTTGTGCACAGGGCGGCCGGAGATTATCGTCGAAGCTCGCTCAATGATGTCTGACGCCGCCACCAGCTCGATATCCGGGCCGGCTGGGACGAGCGGTCGCAGCGAAAAACGGGGAAACGTCCCATGGCCGCCGATACGCCTGCGATCAAGTTCACAGCCGACGATGCGCTGCGCTTTCACTCGGAGGGCAAGCCCGGCAAGCTCGAGATCACGCCGACCAAGCCGCTGACGACGCAGCGCGATCTGTCGCTCGCCTATTCCCCGGGCGTTGCGGTGCCGGTGCTCGCCATTGCCGAGGACAAGTCGCGGGCCTACGATTACACGAACAAAGGGAACCTCGTCGCCGTCGTCTCGAACGGCACCGCGATCCTCGGCCTCGGCAATCTCGGCGCCCAGGCGTCGAAGCCGGTGATGGAGGGCAAGGGCGCCCTGTTCAAGCGCTTTGCCGACATCGACGCCCTCGACCTGCTGGTCGATACGGAGGACGTCGACGCCTTCATCAATTCGGTGCGCTACCTCGGCCCGAGCTTCGGCGGCATCAACCTCGAGGACATCAAGGCACCGGACTGCTTCGTCATCGAGGAGCGGCTGAAAGAGCTGCTCGACATCCCGGTGTTCCACGACGACCAGCACGGCACCGCTATCATCGCCGCGGCCGGCCTCCTCAACGCGCTGGAGCTCACGGATCGCAACATCTCGACGTTCAAGCTGGTCGTGAACGGCGCCGGCTCGGCCGGGATTGCCTGCCTCGACCTGCTGATCGCCATGGGGCTGACGCGCGAGAACATCCTCCTGTGCGACACCAAGGGGGTCATCTACCAGGGCCGCAAGGACGGCATGAACCAGTGGAAGTCGGCCCATGCGGCGAAGACC
>VFQN01001093.1_pt1 | contig 47415 bp, 79 predicted proteins | sample 3512371 | NCBI WGS metagenome assembly VFQN01 (sample SAMN10412370, study PRJNA504923) | tailings metagenome | isolation source: Replicate 2 from Balatoc abandoned mine | place: Philippines: Itogon, Benguet | collected 2017-08-28
GCAACTGCAAACAACAAAGTACACAACGTATTATCTTCTACCTGCTAAGGTATGCTGCACCAGTACCGACACGCGCCTCACAAAGGCGCTTACGCACAGAACTGCACCGCAGGTGCCCAGAAGGCGACCAGAGACACCAAGCGCTAAGGCGCGTTCACACTGCCCACTAAAGAATCCACCAACGGCTATAATGTACCATACGACTGCTGATCGAACTGCTCAACTGCACACTCAACGCACACTGTTTACACTCGACACGTGCCCGGGGCCTGGTGCCACGTGGCTTAACACACAGTGACTCAAACCTGCTGCTCTATGCAATGCCAACTATCAAAACTAAGCCACTAATCACGTGCCGGCGTGACTGTGCCACACAGCCACGCTGGGTCGCGACACCGTCAAAGCACCTACGCCCGAGTCCCACCCACACTTCCACCTCACCCATCGGACTCTCCGGCAAGAACCAAACCCCTGTCCCGTTCTCGACCCGCCCACACGCCTCATGCCGGCAGGAACACCCCCGGGAACAGCCGATCGCACAGCACGTCCGCCGCCGCCGCCGCGCCCGCCAGCCCCTGCTCCGCCCCGCCCGCCTCCGACGCAGAGTACAGCCGCCGGCCACCCGGCGCCGCCCGCAGCACCACCCACGCGTCCGCTGCAGTCCGCACCACCAGCTCCGCATCCCCGCCCGCGTGAAGAGCGCCAGAGGACCTCCCCGGCCCTGCGCCCTGGCCTGCTGCTGCTGCTTCCCCGCCACCTCCTGCCGCCGCTGTGCTTGTTGATGGGCCGGCAGGGTCACCTTGCTCGTCCTGCGCGCTGCCGATGCTACCGCCTGAGTCCACGGCGCCATTGGCAGGGTTGCCCGCGACACCTGCAATGTCCCAAAAGGGCACGCAGGGGTTCAAAGAGAGTGAGAGCCGTCCTGACTCCGCAAACTGCTCAGGCCCAATAGAGCACAACGCTATTGAGCGCTTCTGCTATCACTACTCGTAGTGCACATCAGGTAGCTAAAACCTTCAAAGGTGCCCCACGTGAGCGCGCAGGTGTTGTCGCAGCTACGGCTTGTGTAGACCAAGCGAGCGGGGCCTCTGGCCAGAGCAACCTCGCCCCTTGACGTGGCACACCGCAACCCACCGTAATCCACCCACCTGCCGGCCCGCCGCCTTGCTGTTCCCCCTGCTCCTCCCCCCGCTCCTCCCCCTGCTGCAGCTGCTGCTGCTGCTGCGGGTGCCACTCGTCCATCTTGGAGCGCAGGTGCGCCAGGTGCCGCAGCGTTGCGGACGACAGCGTCAGCACCTTCTTCAGCGGCGTGTACCTGCAGGGGTGGGACCAGCGGGGCCCGCAAGCACGTCAGCAACTGGGTGTCAGCGCAACAGCGTCAGCACGTTCTTCGGCAGCGTGTACCGGTATTGCAGGGGCAGAGCCACGGCGGTGTGGCCACGCAAGAACCAAACAACGAACATTGCAGCACTAGCAAGCTTGGACACGTACTTACAAGGCAGAACCAACGGGGCCGATGGGCACATCGGCACGTTGGAAAGGGACCTGACACGCACAGGTGAGCCCTACCCCGTCTGCCCAGGAATCCACCCATCCAGCCGCCCACCTGGAGGCCCTGCACAGCGCATCCGTGTAGCAGTATCGGTGCCCCCGCTCGTGCCACAACGTGCTGCTGCGCCCCGGCACCTCCGCCGCCAGCGCCGCAGCCGCCGGGCCCGCCCCGCGGCCCAGCACCGCCGCCAGCGCCGCCAGCAGCTCGGGGCCCGGCGGCGGGCCGTCGTGCAGCAGCAGCAGCACCAGCAGCTGACCCCGGTGGTACGGCAGCAGCTGGGCCCACTCCTGGGTGCCCTGTGGGCCGAGTGGCACGTGGACGGCCGCGTTCATGTGGGTGCGCGGGCGCGGGGCACTAATATGCCAGTATCCTATGCATGCAGAAGAGTGTTGCCTCAGGAAAGGTGAGGTACATGACGGCGGCCAGCTGTGCGGTGGATTGAGTACTCTGCTTCTGTTGCCATGTGCCTCCTTGAGAGCTTGTAGTGGCCCTGCCCTCATTGCACACTGCCTGGCGGCTCAGCCATGCAGGTCTGTTCCAGCCGCCTAGCCGCCCATCTCGCATTGTAATACACTCACCCTTAGCCACACGTGTGCGATGGGCAGCACGGAGTCGTGCGGCAGCGGCAGCGCCATGCCGGCTGGGGCGTACAGCGAAGGACGCAGCCGCGGCCGCAAAAATGATGACAGAAAGCGAGGTAGCGGCGTGCCGGCGCCCGCCGCCGCCGCGGCAGTGGAGGCGGCGCCGCCGTGGGCGGAGGCAGATGAGGACACAGGCAGCGGCGGCGATGCGCCGCTGGCGGCGGCAGCACTAGGGCTTGTGACAGGTGAGCCGAAGAGGCCGGATCCGGAGGAGGCAGGCACGGAGGGTGGGAGCAGCATATTCCCGGCTGCAGCGAGGCTGGCGGCGGCGGCGGCGGCGACGGCGCCGAAAGTTGACGTCGCGGCGGCGGGGGTGGAGGGCGCGGGGCTGGGGCTGGCGGTGGAGGCGGAGGGGCCCGCGTGGGAGTGCGGGGCTGCCGGGAGGATGCCCCCGCCGGCGCACCACTGCAGGGGGGACAGCAGCGTCTCGAAGGCTGTGTCGGCGGAGGAGGACGACGACAGGGAGGGGAAGGGGCTGCTGGAGGCGGCGCCGCCGTTGAGGCTGCCGCCGATGGATCCGGTGGCGGTGCCCAGCACGTTGGCGGCTGCGGCGCCCAGGGTCGTGGGCCGCGGCTGCGGAGGCAGGGCCAGCAGCAGCGGGAAAGGGAAGTGAGCGTTGGCGGAACGACGGCATACCGTTACGCATGTGGGAGCAGGCATGCTGCTACGTTACTACTGGTTGCCGAAAGAGCTGCATCCCCCTAATGCACGTGCCCGCCATGGCCCCACCTGCTGCGCGGCGCGTGCGGCGGGTGCCAGGGCCTTGGCCGCCAGGGTGGTGAGGGCGGCGGTGTCCTCCGGCCCCAGGGTGCTCCACAGCGGCATTCCGCCCCACAGCACCAGCGCCCCGTGCACCAGGCGGGTGCCGAAGAAGGAGCTGATCAGCAGCTGGTTCACCAGACACTGCACGGCTGCGGGGGGCAGGGAGGGGAAGGGTGGCATCGCTGGCATATGCGGGCGGGCGCATCTGGAGTGGCTGCGAGGACTGATACCGTCGAGCCCAGAGGGCAATAACACGGTGTGCGACAAAGCAAGCGAACCTGGCCCGTCGGGCCCCAAACCTGGCCCGTCGGGGCCCAAAGGCCGCTTGTTGTCCAGTTGTCCCACTACCAACCCCATTGCCCTGCTTCGCGCCCTCGCACGGAGCCATACTCCTCATCCCGAACTGCCCTAACCCCTGACTGCCCCCGTCCCCCACTGCCTTCGCGCACGCACCCAGGAAGGTGGGGTGCGAGGTGCTGAGCAGCGGCACCGCCTCCGGGTGGTGCGGCCCCAGGGGGTTGGCCAGCGCCGCGTGCTCCCGCGCCTCGGGCCGCAGCAGGCGGTGGCCCACCTCGTCAAGCAGCGGCTGCAGCACGCGGCGCACGCTGAAGCCGGTGGCGTCCTAGGGGCCCCGGGGATGGGGCGAGTCAGGTGTGCGTTGTCAGTCGCGGAGATGTGGGAAATTGCAGCTTCTCCAGGGGCTGGCTGGACAGCCCTGACAACCTATCTTGCATGTGGAGTCGGCTGGAACCGTGCAGCGCTCTGGTCATGCATCCTTATACCCGGGTCTCAAGGTATGAATGCAAGCCCTTGCCGATTTCACTCCGGCCGCGTACCTGCTCCAGCAGCGTGCTGAGCCTGCCGTGCAGCAGTACGAACACGCTGTACACGCTGGTCAGCAGCTGCTTGAAGGCGGCGTCCGTACAGGTGCTGCCGGCCCAGGCCTTGCGCACCACCTGTGCGGTATACCAACCAGCCACACTCAGACAGCTGCTCGGGCACCACGCACAAGTAGGGTCATCTCCGCAGTCCGCAGTCATCAAGCACCTCAGTCGGAGAGGCCGGCGCATACAAATTGCCATGGTACGTAACTGCGTGGTTCTAGGTACAGCACGTTGCACCCGTGCAAGCACTGTTCGTGCCCGCAGGAGCTCATAGCCGCAGTGCCCGCTCCCACTCCCAGCAATACCCCCTTGTCCCCGACTCACCGCGAGCACCCATATTGAGGGCTCACATTCCCACATGACCCATTTGTTTTGCTCCGCCACCATGGTGCGAAAGCGGGTGTCGTCCTGCGGCAACGACGGAAGCGGCGCAGCGTGGCGGGCTTGCGCTGGGGCCCCATGCACACAACGGGCGGTCGCTGCGTGGCATCGTTCGCTTTGCAATACACTGCTATAATCGGGGCCCTCCCCTTGCAGGTCAGGCAGCACCCTCCATCCAGATAAACTCTGGAAGCCTTCAAGTGGCAGGAGGAAGCAGGAACACCTGGCCCACCACACCGTGCCCTGCGCGCCATATACTGCCCACCAGAGGTGCGGCTCAGACCGTCTTGTGCCCACAGTACAGTGCCCACTGTATCATGTCCCCATCCCGTGCTGCTGCAGGGCGCGGGGATATGCCCTGTCGCCGTGGCGGAACCCCTTCAGTGTCCAGCAGCAACAGCAACCAGCAATACCATGCCGGGTTGGGCTCTGGTGCTCTTCCCCTGTGTGCTGCTGCATACAGCTTTCTCCTGAGGCACAATGTAACGCAGGGGACGCGGGGGAGCCTGGCGTAAGGCCCTCCCTGAGGCCCGTGCAATCACTGACCTCTGTGAGGGTGGTGGCAAAGGAGGCCACCGCCTGCGCCAGGCCCACGATCGACGTCCGCACATGCACGGGAGCTGTCGTCGGGAAGAATGATAATAGCTTCTCATGTTCCTCTCCCTCGCACTGCCCTCTTCGCGTGTCGAATATCGTTAGGCATAGGTTAAAGTTCGTCCGAAAGAAATTTGCGACAGGGTTTGAGGGAACATTTTGCTGTCCTGAACCTGAAAACTGCATTGTAATGGAGTGTAAAGACTTCGGGTGCACTTCAAAAGTCCTGTTCGATTCTACCGCGACATGATCCCTATGGCCCTACGTCCCAGCATCGCAAGCTACTGCCTGGCGTGAAATATGGTAAGCTCTACGTATAAAGAAGCTGCAGGATGTGGCCCTGTGCGGCCTTGCATTGCGTTTGTCGGATGAGTCGCAACCGTTAGTCGCAACCGTGCAGCACTGACGACGCCTCAGGCACGACATCGCGCACTGGCAAGTCGCAGCTCGTCAGGTATCAAGTACATCGTCTACGCCAATCTGACAGTCACACGCTCGACTTCTATCGCCCTTGCTAATACAACACCTTGCTGACATGGCGGCCGTCGCGCTCTTGGATCAGGCAATTGCGCTCATTGATGGGTTGCTAGGCAACGGATCTGCGGCTCCGGCCGCTCCAGCGCGGGCTGCGGCACCTCCTGCGGCGCCAGCGCCAGCAGGTAGGGGCAGGCCTAACGGCGGGCCCTTGAGCCTTCCACTGCGCAGGGTGTTGTGTTGCACCCTGTTACGGCTCAGCACCGCACGCACAGCAAGTGGCCACGGCCTGACTGGCGGCTAACTGCCCATGCCGATACCTGAAACCCATGTTCAGTTAGTAAAGGGGCCGTGCCTCTGTCGGGTTGTGGTACAGGACCACGCCCTACGCTCCCCTCACCCATGGCGGGGCCACCGCCCAACGCGCCCGCTGCCGCCACCTCCCTCACAAATACAAATCTCCCTGCCCAAACCCTCCTCAAACCCTCCCCAAACCCTCCCCAAATCCTCCCCAGCTGCCAAGCCCGCGGCCGCCCCCAAGGAGGCTAAGGCAAAGCCCGCCAAGGAGGCCAAGGCCCCGGCGCCCGCCGCAGCCCCGACCGCTGCTGGCTCGGATGACGACGCGCTGTTCGGCAAGGTGCTCATCAAGGTGCGTTTGTGTGTATGAATATGAGCGGAAGGTGTGCTTGGCAAGACAGGGAACAGGGCAGCAGCATGGAGCGGGCGGGACAGGGCGCAGCCTGGGTTTGACGGACCGCCCTCAATGCCATGCTCAGCGAGTGCGTGTTGCGCTACCCTTGCAATGGTGATGGTGAACGGGCCAAGTTCCACCAACAAGTGAATTTGTGTCGTCGTCGAAGCACCCCACGCGCTCGCCCTTCCCTGTGCAGGTTGCCCGCATCACGTCCTGCGAGCCCCTGGCCAACAGCGAGAAGCTGTACAAGCTGCGGATAGACCTGGGGGCGGGGGAGAGCCGCCAGGTGGGATGGGAAGCTGGGGAAAATTGCAGTCTTGGGTTAGTTGGCCGCAGCGTGCTGCACATGCCATGCCACCTTGCGCCCGACGAGTTTTGCCACGTGCGGCGCTCCCGCAGCTGCCATCTCCACTGCAGGACCCCGGCCAGCCCAGCCCCACGCACAGCATTGTCTGCGACGGTATGCACTCTGATGTCTTGTGTCCCTTGTGGACCCCTCCCCTGCCGCCGCCTGCCCCGTGCAGGTGTGCGCGGGCCTGCAGCAGTACCTGCGTGTGGAGCAGCTGCAGGACCAGCTGGTGTGCGTGGTGGCCAACCTCAAGCCCGCCAAGCTGGCGGGGGAGCCCAGCGAGGCCATGGTGCTGGCGGCAGGTGGGCGGCGTGCGTAGGTGTGCGTGTGTGTGTGTGTGCGGTGGGGAGGGGTCAGGAGAGGGTGTTGGTGACATGATTAGTGACATGGTCCTGGCAGCAGGTGTGGGAGGAAGGGCAGCGAGGCCCTGGTCCTGGCGGCAGGTTGGCAGCAGGCGGGTGTGTTTGCAGGACTGTATGCAGGGTGGCGTGGTCCTGGCAGCAGGTGTGGGAGGAAGGCTGGTGCAGGCGGTTGGTGGGGCAGGGAGCACGTGCGTGTGTAGTAAATTAGCATCTGGGTCGTGCTGCCACGGCAAACGGTGTGTACAGTCGGCAAGCGCGGTGATTTTAAGAAGGGAGGAGCTCTCTGGTGGTCATGGACAAGTCCCGGTCGTTGCCGCGCAGCTGCGCAGGTGCAGTCGGGGCAGTCGGGGCCTGTGCCGCTGCCTCCACTGCTGTACCACACGGGTGTCAACCTGAGCCATGCACCGATCCCTGGTCGCCCCGGCGTAAAATGTGTCGAGTAACCAAGGCGTTCCCCAATCCCTGTCGGCCCTTTGCTGCAGACACGGAGGCGGAGGGCAAGACCGTGGTGCGGACACTCATCCCGCCAGGTGCGTCATTACCAATCAGCATGCCCCTTGCAACAGTGCCTTCCCGTGCCGTCCGGGGCGGCTGTACCAAGTGTACAGCACAAGGCACGGAATGGTCTAAAGCCAGCCATGCACTGCTAACCGGTCGGCAACGAGCGCCACTGTCAATCAGTTCACCCTACAGCCAGTACACATGACAGCTCTATCCCTTGCAGCACCCCTGTGCTTTTGTGTGCCTTCTCAGCAGCTCGCTCGCCACACGGTTAACCCACCGACCCGCCCTCTTTTTGCCCACACCCACCCCCACGCCCACGCCCCCAGCCGGCGCTGCCCCCGGAGACGTCGTGTTCCTAGAGGGCGGCGCGCCCTCTGCTGCCCCGGACAAGGTGCGTGGGGCAGGCGCACGCACACAGACATGCACGCGCGCACGCGTTTGACGTGAGGTTTACAACACGCATCAGCACTCATTGCTCACAGTCGCGGCGCTTGCTCTGCGCGGCCACGTCGGACGGGCGCCCTGCCGGCACGTGTCACGTGTCAACATGGTTCCTGCCCCATGGCACCTGTGCACCCCATCCACGCCGTCGGCCTCCTTGGCCCCATTGTTCTCTCCAACCCGCGCATTGGCAACAGCCCCGCCACTTACCGTACCAACACAGCTTCTCCCCCCACGTAACACCTCGCCCACGTGCTCTCGTCCCAACCGCCTGAGCTCTGTGCCTGCTGCTCCTGCCCGCTGCAGGTGCTCAAGAGCGACGCGTGGAAGAAGATCGGCGCGCAGTTGGCGGTCAAGGGGGGCAAGGCGGCGTTCAACGGTCGGGCGTTGGTCACCGCAGGGGGTGCGGTCACGCTGCCGGCGGAGATCCCCGAGGGGGCGGAGATCCACTAGACCCACTCCAACACGGCACGTGGCACGCGGGATCACGCACCGGGGTGCCGCGTGTGGCTGCTACCTTGTGAGCATGTTGAGGCGTTGCGAGAGGGTTGCGGTTTTAGGTAGGCTGGGGGTGTGGCGCCGAGGGCAACGGGCTCGGAGGTGAGCCGGACGGAGGGCTAGGGTGCAGCAGTGGGTAAACATCAGTAGCCTGCGGCATGCTGATGTTCATCTTGGCGTGGCGTAGCACAGCGGTACCGTACAGCACGTGCAGTGCGCGGCGTAAGGCTGTCGGTGAGCGGCACAGTGAACACGGCTAAGGCGACACGTGCGGTGAGGAGGTTTGTAGCAGCTTGTGAGAGTGGGTACCCCTGGTTGCATGGTCCGTGGTTCCCGAAGACATCAATCCGCACCCGGAATGCCATTCACAGGCTTAGTGCAGGCACCACGAATGGTCGTTGGGTGGAATGCAGGACACGGAATGAAGGACAGACTCTCATATCGGCCGCCGGCCTGCCTGTGCTGGGACCTGGGAGGCTGTTTGCTGCTGCTTTGCGCACGTGCTATACCAGGTTGCGGAGGCGCATGCCGCGCAAGACGTGTGAAGAGTGTCACTGCCAGCGCTTTCACGGCCATTTGCGTTGAAGCCTTGTATGCCAACCGCTTAGCTGTGCATGTCCGGCGCGCTTGCTCGTCCAAAGGAAACGGGTGCAGCACGTGGTAGCGTGGCATGTCGACATGCATGATGTGCTGCTGCTCGGGAAGTCATAAAAATAATAATAATATTGACGTCGGACATCCATCCTGGCGTGAGGTTCAGGAGGCAGGGCTAAGTCGGGAAGTCCAGTCACTCCCACACCCCTCGGGCCCACTCCGAGGGATATCCGCCGAACACCGTGCCTCCCACGGCCATGGTTGTTTACGTACTACATATGCGAGACACCATTGCATGCCAACCAGCGTACTGAAAGTCAACGCCCGGCGTTCTCCGACGCACGTGCTGTTAGGAAGCCGCAGGTTGTTACGCACGTCAAGCCAGACGTCGGGGGCCCTCACAACAACAACACACAGCCCATGGACGGAGCCCACCCTACAGCCTACCCACCCTGTACTGGCTTTCCGAAAATGCAACTTTCTCAGGCCTCTCACAAGCCGCCATCCACTCACACTCTTTGTTACGCACGTAATGACTGGCCCCACGCAGCAAATAGCACCCCCGTGAAAATCCATTGGCGCCAGGCCTACCCCCGCTTCACTCATCGTCGTCCACCGCCTCATCGTCATCCTCCGCCAGCCACCCCCGCCGCCGCTGCCTCCCCTCCCCCTGCCCCTCCTCCCCCTCCCTCTCCTCCTCACCCACCTCCTCCTCCTCCTCTTCCTCCTCCTCCTCGACCACCGCCCTCCGCTTCTTGCCCTGCACCTTCCTCCTCCCGCCCTCCTCCATCTCCACATCTCCCTCTCCGCCCCCGCCCAGCACCTCCACCTCCACCACCCCGTCCGCCTCCTCCCCATCCGCACCCACATCATCCTGCAGCAGCAGCTCCTCCCTCGCCCTCGCCGCCGCCACCCTCGCCGCCACCGCCTCCGGGTGGTTAGCCCACGCCTTGGCCAGCGTCCCCTGCTTCGGGCCTGCCGCCGCTGCCCCCGCCGCCGCCGCCGCCTTGCCCTTCCCCCTCCCCGCACCCTTCGCCCCCGCCGCCCCCGTCCCAGCAGCCTTCTTCCTCCCCCCAGCCCCCTTCACCGCCGCAGCCTGCCCCTCCCCACCACCCGCCTCCTCCATCTCCACATCCCCGCCCTCCACCTCCACCTCCACCACCTCCGCCTGAGCCACCTCCTGCACCTCCTCCGCCACCGCCTGCTGCGCCTTCTTCCTCCCCCCTTGCCCCCCAGCCGCCCGAGGCTTCCTAGCCGCCTTCGGCTTGTCCTTCGGCTTCGCGTCCTTGCCCCTACCCACGCCCCGTGCACCGCCTTGCTGCTGCTGCTGTGGCCGCTGCTGCGGCCGGCCCACCGCCACCGCGGCGTGCTCCCCTCTCCCGCCCACCACCCCCTCGCCTGCCTCCCCGTCCATGCCCTCGCCCTCGCCCTCCTGGCCCTGCCCCTCCTCCTCCTGGTTCTCCTCCTCCTCCTCCTCCCCGGGTCGCGGCAGCTCGCTCATCTCCGCCTGCTGCGAGCAGGGGAGGTACGCCGCGAAGAAGCCGCCGGGCAGACAGCCCTACAGGCCATGTACACAAGACGCAGAGCAGGCGCTCTCAGCACCAGCAACAACGCAGGTATAGCATACTATGCAATTTTGCAGTTGTCAGTAAGTACAGCCGGTGCGAATTGAAAGCTCGTATCCTGTCTATGCACGTGCCGGGATACTCAGCCATGTCAGGGCCAGCAGGTCACCACCACCTGCCACGTGCCAAACGCACGCCCCACACGACCCACATGCCCCCCTGCACCCACCGGGTTGATGACGCGGCACCCCTCGTGCATGAACTCCCCCTGCGCCGCCGACGCATCCGCCAGCAGCACCGCGTCCGGCAGCGGGTACAGCCCCAGGGCGCCGTCGTGCTGCCAGAACACCGGCTGCGCCAGCAGCGGCAGCGGCGCCAGGTGGCCCTGCTGCAGCAGCGTCAGCGACAGGTGGCCCCACAGCTGGCTGGCGGAGGCGGCTCCGGAGCCGCCCTGGGTGGAGGGCGCCTGGCTAGCGCCGCCGCCGTCGCCCGCCATGCCTGGGGGAAAAGGGACGGGGATAGGGGGCGGCGGAAGGTTATGGGGGTACTGCTGGATTTGTGGTGGCCCAGAGCTGTGGCCTGCCGCGCGTGGCGCGCGCAAACGGAGACGATGAACAAGGAGCAAGAGGGCCGCTGTTGTTTCTGCCAGGACCACCGGGGCCCAAGGGCCTGGCCTGTTAAGGCTCTGCTGCGCCCAAACCCTGCACCCTTGCGTTCCGGTCCGTACACCACGCGCCCGGCCACGTTGCCCCATCCATGCCTTGCCCCACAGCAAGCCAAGGCGTACTACCCGGCCCCTCTAACCAGCAACGGCTCAGATCACTGCACCCCCGCCACCACCACGCCACCACCCACCCGCCAGTGGCAGGATGGCCCTCCGCCGCAGCCGCCGCAGCAGGTCGTGCCTGAACAGCACGATGCGCTGCGTGCAGTACCTCAGGCGGCAGGGGTTGGAGGCGAACACGGCGGACGGCAGCGCGGCACGCAGCGCGGCCGTCAGGCAGGCGGGCAGCGGCGGCTGCGGCAGCACGGGCCCGGGCCCCGGGTCGTCCGGCCCCGGCATGAACACGAACCGGCTCTCGGCCTAGAGACCAGGACACACGGGGAGCAGAGGGCAGGGCGGGCTTTAGGAAGGCTTCAGTACACCTCAGAAGGTGCGGCTCCCTTAGCTCTTCGTGTCCCACGGCGGTGGCCTCCGTCTTGCTTTGTACACGGCCCCCAACGCGGACCACGAAGGGACAGACCGAAAGTCAGCTGCATCACCCCGTCTCATACCGGTACTCCCTCCCACCTTGAGGCGCGGGTACTGGTCGATCACCGCCGCCAGCTGCCCGAACAGCTCCCGCATCACGCCGTAGTCCACGTCGCAGCCGCCCAGCATGGCGTCGCCGCCGCTGCCGCCTCCCCCGCCGCCGCCGCTGCGCCCGCCGCGGCCGTACCCCCCGCCGCCGGCCCCCGCCCTCGAGTGGTAGTTGCCCATGAACACGAACACCGCCGGCACCGTCAGCACGCCGGAGAAGCCTGCAGGTTGTGCAGCATCATGGCGTGTTTGGCTTGTCGTGTTGCCAAGGCTCGTCGCACATGGGGATCCCGCATTCCCTCATACCCGCGCACATGGCCGAGGTATGGAATTCATGTCCTGCTCCAAACGCTCACTTCAATCCACACGGTCCAGGCCGGCTTTCGTTCAGCCACCTCTCAAAGGTAGCTACTGCAAGTACTCGCCGGCAGCACGCGCAGGCTGTCCCCGGCCCCGAGCCCCGCTCCCGCCCCACCCCCACCCGCACCCCACGCACCCGCCAGCAGCACGTGCAGGCTGTCCAGCACCTCGGGCCTGTCAAGCCACACGTTGGCCAGCACCACCACGCGGTCCCGCGGCCCGCGCTCCGCCTCCTCCAGCGCCAGCAGCGCCCCTGCCTCGCAGCTGTCCGCACTCAGCGCGCCGCCCGCGCCGCCCCACAGGTTGAGCCGCTGCGCCGCCAGCGGCAGCGCCGCGCGCGGCTCGCACGGCGGCAGGCCCAGCGCCCGCACGTGGAAGGCGCCGTCGTGGCCCAGGGCGCCCTCGGCAATCACCACGCAGTTCTCTGGGGGGTTGTGGGGTTTGGAGGAGGCAGTGATTGTTGCGTGCGGGGCAGGTGAGGGCGTGCGGGCCGGGAGCAGGGGGACCCTCACGCTCTGTGGGGGGAGCCACGGGGATTCCTCGCGCTTCGCGTTTTGGTACGGCGATCAGTGACGGTATGGCCTTGCCAAATGGCAGGCGGCAACCGATGAGCTGCCTGACCGCATCGGCAGCTCCATTCCTCCACGTCCCCACACCCAGCCGCGGGTGATCCCTGGTGCCATAGCCGTGCAGCTCCACTTCTACCCCATAGCTTGCCCCAGCGACAGGCGCCCCTCCCCTCGCTCTTGCAGGCTGACCGTTACCGTCTCCGTTCCTTTGCCGCTCCGCGGTGACTCCCCCCACACCTCCCTTCCCTGTCCTAGCCCCCGTCCCGGGCTCCGCGCAGCCGCAGCGCGCCCATGCACCAGCCACCCACCCGTGTAGAAGCCCGCCGCCGTCTCCGCCGCCGCCAGGTCCAGCGGCACGGAGCCGCTGGCGTCCTCCAGCACGTAGCGCCCGTCCTCGGAGCGCGAGATGCAGCCCAGCACGTAGCGCGTGGCGCCGAACACGCCCTTGAGAGACTGCAGGTCCGTCAGCTGCATGCGGGGGAACACACACGGCAGGTTGGAGTGGGGGAACATTGTCGCAAGGTACCGTAGTGCTGCTGTGGCGTACGTGAGGGGTGTAAGGTGCTGGGCACAGGATGAGTTGGGCAGATGGGTTGCGGGTAGCAGGAGTTTTGTGGGCAAGGGCCGGTGTGGATGTTAGCTGCGAGTTGAGCGCGTACCTGCACGGAGGGGCCCCTGCCCACGCCCGAGTTGGGTAGCAGCATGTTGTTTTGTTGGAACATGCGGTTGCGCTGCAGGCGCTGGTGCACCAGGTGCAGCCGCTGCAGGTACAGCTGGTGCTTGAACTGCAGGGGGGGGGGCACGGTGGTGGCGGGGAGGGGTCAGGGGCCGGGGCCGACCGTGGGTTAGAGCGTTGACGAGGCCTGGTGGGTGGGCGCGCGGAGCGAGGGCCCCAGCGATGGTGGAGGGGCCTGCAGCACATGACAAGAGCAGCAGAGTGCTGTGTGTGAGACTTCGCGTTGCAGCCCCACCTCGGCGGTTGCATGGATGTTTTTAGGCTGGGTGTCTACGAGCAGCTTTCGCTGCACTGGGTCCAGGATGAGGCGGGGGGTGTTGAAGGCGTCCACCAGCTCGAAGATTTCCACTTGCTGCGATTGCCCATTTGGGGTCGCGGCCGCTTTCACCGAGGCTGCAGTGATCTTGCCATCGGCAGAGAGGTCTGGGGGAGGAATGTGGTGAGCCAGGTCATGCGCCAAGTCTTGCCAGGGCTCAGGGTTCGCCTGCAGACGTCCTCCCAGCTTATAGTCTCCGTCAGGCTGTTTCGCGTAGCTTTTGGACACGCAAAATCATACCGGCCCCCCTACCGCTAGTGCAGGCCTTCAAGATGTCCGGTAGCACGTCGAGCTGGCCACCATGCCGCTCGTCTATGAGTGTCGCAAGCGCCGCGACGGCAGCCTCTTCAACTTTACCGCACCAATCTGAGGAAAGCAGCTCTTTCTTGATTTGCTTTTTGAGCGCGAAGCTCATTGTGTCAATGAAGGGCAGCTGCGCGACGCAAAGTTTCAGAAGCAAACACGCTGGCGACCGCGCAACGCAGACATATTTCTATAAGTACATAGACGGATGTGAAATCCACTCATGTAATCAAGGCATGACAGGCCACTGGAGTCTTTCGCAGTTCCCGCGCTTTCCGCCGAAGCTGATGCGTCGCTGTGCATGGGCGCAGGGGAGGTCCCCCGTAGGTCTCCGTCACAGGTGTTGCGCTTGGAGGACAAGACGTACACCACAAGGGCGCCTCACCCGTTTGTACACTTAGACATGGTGAAAACAGCACTGAAAAGACATGCCTGTGGCTGTCATGTACTCCGCACCGCAAACAAGCAAGTACGACAGCAATCGCTCGTTGCAGGCACGGCTATCCGATCAGGTGGATGCTCCTGGTGGATGCTTCCTGAGCAGAAGCTGGGCATAGTAGTCCTGGCTGGCTAGTCCTCGTTCCCCTGGACACGCGGTTACACCTGAACGTAAGGAGTCTCACACGGTGAGCCCTTAGCGCGTTGAGGCCACCAGGAGGACACCGCCTCCTAAGCAGGGGAGCCACCTGCCGTGGGACAGGTCCGAGGTGCGCAGCGTATAGCGACGCTGTTGCGGGTAAACAATACCATCCTGTACTGCAAGTGCTATTGTTGGGCCAAGCAAGTGCGCAGTGTATGCCTCGCATAGCAGGCACGCCTCCGTGCAGACCAGTCTAGATCCGGGCCCCATCAGTCACCACCTGCTGAGAATGAGTTACGATCATTGGCACCCAGACACACAAGGAGCCTCCAGGTTCAATTCGAATAGGAAACACAAATGCACATGCAGCAAATGCATGCAGTACCATACTACGCAGTGCAAAGGTAGCCACGGAGCCGCAGCTAGCTCGCGTGCTAACCAGGTGGGGAACCAGCCCCGGGCTGCCCGTGTCATGCCACCCACGACCTAACGAGCTATGCACTACAACCGCATCTTGATATGACCCCCAACAATAAGAAGTTGCGCGAACAACCACCTGACAACTCGTTGTGAGCCTTGACTTCCACCTGCCCTACCGCCACCCAACAGCTCACTCCCAGACCGCCCCAAAGCCCGCCGAAGGACCGTCCATGCCGATGGGACGTCACGCAAGCCACAAGGCTTCCACATGCAACTTGTGCTCTCATAACATCCAATTCCGTCTCCCTGGCGGTGACCAACGTTCGCATGTCGCCGGATGCGGCGCCACCACCGCCGCTGCCCCCGGCTTGCCCCGCCGCAACTCCTTGGGGCTACCCCTCTTTTCCATGCCCCTCCCCTCCCTGATCCCGCGGTGGCTCGCCGGCCGCGCCCTCACTGCTCCCCCAGTGTTTCGTCCTAATGGCCCCGTTGGCACTCGGGACGCGCCCTACTGGGCCTGTAACTGCGGCTGCGCCCTCACTGCTCCCCCAGCTTGGCGTCCACCACCACCACCTTGGTGCTCTCGCACGACATGTTCTGTGCGCTGGACATGGACCCGTTGCCCGCCTGGTTGAGCTTGAACTCCACCTTGTTCAGGCTGAACGTCCACACCTGCAGCGTCACGTGGATCGGCCGCATCGGCACTTGCTAGCATCGTGCTCTTGGCGTGTAGGTGCTCTTATAGGGCAACAAGCCATAATGACTGCAGCAGCGCCTTGAGCTGTCAAGTGACCGTTTCGCGCAAATTTGTCGCGGTATGGTTGGCCCGTGGTCGGGGAGTGCAAGCTTAGAAGTGGTGCAAGGAGGACGAAGGTTGTCGGCCAGGGCGCCTATTGGGGTGTTTAGCGCATTGTATATCGTCCCCGCTTCACATCTGTGCACCCTTCCCTTGCGGTGGTTTGTGCTTCAACGGGTACATACGTTCTGCCGGCCGGTCGCAGCGCCAACCTTGCAAACACAGCCATGCCCCACTCTCCGCTGCAGCAGCATCTAAGCGTGCGGCCCTCTACCTCTAGCGGAGCGTATTGCAGTGCAACTGAAGGTCCAGCACAGGTTGATGCACCTTGGCAGTGGGTGAACCCGCTCACCCCAAATGAATGAACCACGGGTCCGTGGGCCATGCCCCATCCCTTCAGTACCCACGTTCTCATAGTAGTGGTACGTCTTCATGTTGGCTTTCATGGTAGCCTTGCCAGTTACAAACTGCTTAATTGCCTCAGACATTGACTGCAAGGAGGATTGGAGGGACGACGCTCAGCGGAGGCTAGGCAGTAATCATACCATGCAGACCGGAACCCCTTCCCTTGGTGCTACCCACCGTAAAATGTACCCCACTCCAGGCATGGCAGTGTAGCTAGGTAAAACCCTCAATGCGAGCACTGCACAGAGTCAACTAGCGGTCCGGATGCCTGGCATCAGGGGTAAACACGCCCTCCTACCGTGTCGAACTGTTTCAACACAGCCAACGCCAGCTCCTCCGGCAGCTTGCCCTCCGCTGCGAGCTCCTCGACGGTTTCCATCAGGCTCTCCCCGACCGAGATGTTGCGGTAGATCTGGAAGGACATCGCGGCTACAAGACACGCTCCGTGGGTTCTGGGCTGGGCTGCCGGAGTGGTTGGTGGGGACTTCCGGCGGACTGCCCACGACCGCCTGAATGATTCAACAGTTAATTAGCATACGTGGATCTAGGATTAGCTGGTGCGCACAGGAAGCCTAGGTTGCGGAAGCTTGAAGCCTGTGCCAAGGAAGCTCGCTACAAGGTCGATGAGAAGCCGCGAAAATATGATTTTTATCTGTCTTCTTGGGAGAGAATAGCCACAACCGTTACCAAGTATGTGCTCCACCCACTTGTAACAGGGGGCATGGAGGCCAATCCCCGCAATGGCGAGGGATGCCCCAGGCTCTATCAGGCAGGTCGATGCCATTGAACCTACTTTTGGGTGCATAAACTTAAGCACAATGGCTGCCGTTCTGCGTGCCGGTCTCCGCGCTGGGCCGAAGGTCGGTCTGGGTCACCTTATCCTGTTCCGCTTTCAGAGTCGAGGCTGCTCCCGCTGGAGCTGACATACATGATCAACCTTGCTACAGGCCTTCCGCCAGGCCATGATGGCGCCTGTGCGCGTGGCCCCCGTCGTGCGCGCCCGCGCCGTGGCGACGCACGCGGCTGAGGTGAAGGCCTACGAGACCGTCGAGAAGGTGCGCCATAGGCGATGCATACCACTGTGGCAGCAGCGTGTGTGGAATTGCAATGCGCCTGGGATGCAGCGCATTATGTCGTTGCTATGTGATCGCGGCCATGCAAGCGAGCCTGGCAATAAGGACGTCGCGTACCCGTCTTTGACTCCGCAGGGCCCCCAGGACTCCCTGGAGTACCGCCTGTTCTTCAAGCAGGGCGGTGAGTCAGCGCCCTGGTGTTCCAATCGGAAGCGGTGTGCTGCCGACCGAGCCCCGCACCCCCGCCCTGCCTTGCTCCTTGAACCTGGAACGCGCATCACGCCACCCCGCGAACGTCACGGCCCAACAAAACGCTGTGTCAGCGAGGCACAGAACTAGAGGGTATTGCCATGTCAGCACGCCTCGTTGCCACTCACCCGGCCGGCCCCTATCATCCCTCCCTCAGCCAAGGAGGTGTCGCCCTGGCACGAGATTCCCCTGTACGCCGGCGACGGCCTGCTGCACTACATCTGCGAGATCCCCAAGGAGACCTCCGCCAAGATGGAGGTGGCCACGGTGAGCAGCAGCACAGCACCATGGGCCCGAGGGTACGGACCGTGGGGTACACTCCAGACCAGGCACAGCGTGATTCTCGCTGCATATCCTGATCATACCTCCGAACCTCCCTCGTTCCTCCTCCTGTCTAGTAGGCCTAGGTACTCGCCTACGGAATGTATCGGACCTAACCCTTGTGTTTCGCCCTCCCGGTACGGTGCGTGCAGGACGAGCCCTGCACCCCCATCAAGCAGGACGTGAAGAAGGGCAAGCTCCGCTTCTACCCTTACAACATCAACTGGAACTACGGCCTGCTGCCCCAGACCTGGGAGGACCCCGGCGTCACCAACGCCGACCTCCAGGCGGCGGTGAGCATGGCTGGGCTGCTGTCCGCACGTGTCCTGCGGTCGCTTTACAACCTGCCTGCGATCTGACTAGCTGACTTGGAGCCACGTGTACAACAACTTAGCCTTCCGACCCGTATCCTCTAGCCCGCGACATGTACCGACAGCAGCGATTTGGCAGGCAAGCGCAGCTATATTGTGCACTTATGGACACGGTGCTCTGTGTCGACAGGGTGACAACGACCCCGTGGACGTTGTGGAGATCGGCTCTGCCGCCGGCCGCCGCGGCGGTGTGTACAAGGTGAAGCCCCTGGGCGTGCTCGCCATGATCGACGACGGCGAGCTGGACTGGAAGGTCATCGCCATCAGCGTGGACGACCCCAAGGCCGGCCTGGTCAACGACGTGGAGGATGTGGAGAAGTGAGCGCGGGGAATGGGGTGGGAGCGGGTTGGCGTAGTGGGCTGCGTGCAGGGGCCAAGCTGGGGAGGGACCTGCCGGCAGGAGCGCCTCGTGACCATGGGGTGTCACAGGGTGTGTGCTGCGGTTCATGCGGACAGCAGCAGCTGCCGTAGGCAGCACGGTGGTGGAGCTTGCGCGCGCAGCGTTTGGGCTCCTGGGATGGTCTTATGGACTGTGCGTGGCCTGTGCGCTTGTGCTTACGCTGTGCGGCCGTGGCTGTGCAGGCACTTCCCCGGCGAGCTGCAGAAGGTGCTGGAGTGGTTCCGCGACTACAAGATCCCTGACGGCAAGCCCGCCAACAAGTTCGGCTACGACAACAAGTGCATGAACAAGGAGTTCACTATGCACGTCATCCAGGAGACCCACGAGGCCTACATCAAGCTCAAGTCGGGCGCCCGCGCCAACACCGAGGAGCTGTCCCTGATCTAAGCGGCGAATCCAGATTGTGGGGCTTGCTTTGGCACGGTGAACATGGATGCTCTCTGCGTGCGGCTTGCGGGGCTTGTTGTACATGTAGCAGGCTGTGGGGACGTGGTGTTGCATGACACAGTGCGTTAAGTGCAGCGTCCGTGCCTGCAAAGCTTGTGGGTCGGTCTGGTGTCCTGGTTTGCGAGTTTGCTGTTTAGAGAACGGCGGTCGAGGCGTGCAGCGAGCTGCACACCGGCTCCGTTGTTTCCTGGCAGACAGTGCACATGCTTCACTCCCTGGTTACGGCAATCCTGGGAATTTTGCCTTGCTGTGCGCCGGATGCCAGGCACGGATGTAAGGAGACTGCAGAGAATTCGCACAGGACCAATCAGCTGCCCTCTTTGAGCGTTGACGAGGTGCAGCGATGTGGCAGTCAGGAGCATAGCGTGTCACTGAGACACCGACATTCTAGGACGGCGGCAACGCTGCAGCCTTTGAAGCATGGAAGGGCACCTAGGCACCCAGGTGGGCCTTGTCTACCCGTACCATACCCTCTGGGCCTGCGGCCCGTCTCGGTCCGTCCAGGTCAGTTTTGTTGTAGGCCTGCGCCTCCAACAATACAGATTTGTTTGATACTGTCAAAAGTTATGAACGCAAACTTTTTGTGTTTTTCGGCCTGGGAAACCCATCATAAGTGATGGGTAACCGTCAAGCAGTGGTGGCGCAGGTACCTACCTGCGCCTACCTCCGCGTCCCACGGCCACCACATCGACGCGACGCACGTCTTGCCGATTAAGACAAGAGTAGCAAGCAATGGTTTTTATATATCACACAGCTTTCTTCTTCAGTCATTGCGCCCATCGCCGTACCGCGCCAGCCGTTTGTGAAACAGCACGTGGGAAACCACACTGCTATCTGGTTGTCACTGTTAGCGCAGTCTATATTGTTAGGCATTCGCGTCACACCCTCCTTCTGTGTTTAGCTCCACCACTGGCTTTCAGCCTGGCCCTGACCACCGCATCGCTACTGGGCTATCATCATGCGAGTGTCAGTGTGACTCGCTTTCAGCGCATATCAAACACTGTGATACCAGTTGGGCTCTGGATGTGACGCCGTCAGTGCCTGGGTGTCAGTCTGTGGCAGTGACAGTACGCAGCCGGGAGTGGCGCCAAGTTGAAAACGCGTTACAATGTCACAGCCTGACACCTCTTCAAGCAAGCGGAGTGCTTTCGCGCGGTGCTTCGGGTGCTTTGGAAGGTAATCTGCATGCAGCACGGGCGCAGGCCTCCATTCGACAGGACTACCCAGCTATCTGCCAGAGCTATCATGCTCATGTATTCTCACCACTTGAAGCATGGTTACTGCTTCGCAGCGGCCTTCAAGAAGAACAAGATGCGTCTGAAACTCCAGCTGCATATTGCAGCATATTCTTGTCCTTCATAAGCGGCGCAAGTCGCGGTAGGTTTCAGTAGGGGGGTCTTGGAGAGGCTGGACGCTGCGTTGGGCCTCGGTGCCGAGTATCAGTTGGTCAGACTTGCGGAACAACGTGCGGGCACCATGTTCTTGCTCCTCGCAGGTAGACTTGACAGCAGTACAGCGATAAGGAAATTGCGGGGTCATGCCCGTGGTGCCGACGTGGTTGATGTCGCCGCTGCGCGCTACATGGGCCTCTTCACCGCAAACTGCAACAAGGCGGTGCGTCACTTGCAGTCATACAGTGGTTCTTGGTCCATTATGTTCGTAGTGTGTAACCACTCTAGCCTGACGTCTCAAACCTGCTTCACTTGTCCACGTTAACACCAACAGGACGAACCGCCTGGCGATGTGGCTGTGAGCGCCTGCGACGCATACGACAGTGACCTGCGGCGCACCCAGGACAGCATCGTCCGCACCATCTCCGACTACCAGCCTAGCAGGCAGAGCTTCAATGTAACCGCCACCACGAGCGGCCCCCAGCCCCAGCTGGGCTCCCCCACGCGCCAGTCCAGCTCGCGCCGCACCAGCCAGCGCGCCCTCGACTCCTTCCTCTGCCCACACGCTGAGCACGGCGACGCCGAAGCTGAACCCAGATCATCCCCCATCGCACCACGCAACGCGTCTACCTCAACCCTCCACAGACCCTCCAAAGAGTCCCCCTTAGGCCCCAACACCCGCACCTCGCCGCACCCCGGTCTCCAAGCCTTCCTCTCCCGCGGCCAGGGCTCCGCATCTGGGTCAGCCTCCTCCCTTGGCCCCACACCCAGTCAGACCCGCATCAGCCACCCCAAGCGCAGCCGCAGCGACCGCTACTCTGTCTCCTCCTCCCAGGTGCCCCCCCACGGCAGTGGCAGCGTCAGCGGTAGCATCGGGTCAGGCCCCGCCCATGGCTCCCCGGGACCCGCCGTCGCGGAGAGCAGCGGCTCGGCCGCCAACCTTCCCCGCACCCGCACGCTGCGGCACCCGCACCTCGGCCCCGGCCGCGTGGCCAGCAGCATGTCCCTGTCCGACCTCCGCGGCACGGCACGTGTCAACGGGGGCTCCTGCACCAACCTGTACGCCGCGCCCGGGGCCGGCCCCGCAGCAGCGCCAGTGGTGCCGCCGGGCGCCGCTAGCGGGTCACTTGCGGCTATGGCGACACGGGGCCGCCGCTCGCGGCTCAGCACAGAGCTGAACCTGGGGGCTGCGTCAGGGCCGGGGGCCACCAAGTCCAGCGGCGGCTGGTCCTCCGGCCCCGTGCCGCACGTGGACGTGTCGGCTGCCAGCAAGGCGAGCGTGGGCGCGAGCGCGCCGCCGGGCGCTTCGGCGGTGCTGGGCGCCTACCGCTCGCCCATCGTGTTCGAGAGGCATGATGTGCGGGTGACGGGCCTGCCCCCGTCGTGCCTGACGGCGGGCAGGGCGCCGCGCGCGCTGGGCCCGGCCGGCAACCCGATGGCCGGAGCCCCGTACTCGTTGGAGGCCAGCGGCCGTACGCTGGTGAGCAGCAGCTTGCTCATGGCCGGACTTGCGAATGCGTGCTGTGCTGTGCTTGCAGATAGCTTTGCCATGAGACGTTGCCAGCGCTGGGAAGCTGGTGTGCTTGCCAACTTGCTCCGTGTGCCATGCATGTCCCGCGCAGGGTGGCGATGCGCAGGCAGCCGAAGTGTCCAGGCACGGGCCGGTCGGGCCTTCCACACAGGGACCCTCCAGTACCCCCCTGCGGCTGCCGCACTCGGCGTCCCTGGCCGGCGTTCGCACCCTCTCCCCGTGCTTCCCTCAACCGACCTACCCCACGCCGCCCCACGGCACCGTGCCAGTCCCGCAGCACGTGACGGTGACCGACTGCTCCAACGAGGGCAACTGCCAGGGCCAAGTGGGCGACTCGACAAGCTGCGCCCTTGACCAGTCGCGCTTCAGCAACTCCAACCGCCTAACCCACACCAACACGCCCCCGGTGTCCCAGCCCCCGTCTGTCGGCGCCGGCTACCTGAATGTCTCTGACCCACGGGTCAACCCGCACGGGTCCACAGGGTGTGGCACCCCCATCCACCAGTGCCATGCCGGGCTCGTGCGCCTCCCCTACAGCGGCTTCTCGGCGACTGAGACCGACGTGCCGCAGCCCAGTCGTACGGCCGCGGAACGGCCACTGGCCGCATCCGTTGGCGGCAGCGGTTACGGCAGCAGCAGCAGCGCAGTTCCGGTGGGGCGCTACATAGGCAAAAGCGGGGCTTCAGCGGTGTCTGACGCCCTGAGCCGGCTGCATGAGGCCTGTCTGGCGGCGGTGCAGGAGTGCCCGGAGCAGCGCTACCAGCGACGCAACAGCCGGCTGCCAACCGACAAGAGCTCGGCGCAGCTGATGCGCATGTATACGTACGGCAGCGCCGGGGGCGTGGGGCCGAGCTGGTGCGACAGTGACAGGACTAGTGACGGGCAACGCAAGCACGAAAGCGGTCCGCTGCACGTTCTGCCTTCCTATAATCAGGTGGCTGCATCACCATCCGGCAGGGGCAGCCGTGGGCCGTCGGCGCCGACGCTGCCCGCTGACGCGGCAAGTGGCAGTGGGCTCGAGGAGGGCCAGCCTGCGTCCGTCCTGTCCCCGTTCACCCGCATGTGGCATCCGGACGGCGACGCGACTAGGTCGATCACGGCGGCGGAGGCCAAGGCGGCGCTGGCGGAGGCTGGTTCGGAGGCGGCTGGCCTCACGACGCTGAGCAGGCAGGGAGAGTGGGACGCGCCGCCGGGTGCGCCACAGGCAGTGCCTACCGTGACCAGCGGGTCCCTTACGTCCAGTGCCGTGCTGCCGTTGCCGCTGTCCATGCTGACGATGGCGCACACGGTCAGCAGCGGAGATGGCGCCGCCCCTGAGGCAGCAGCCGCGGCTGACGCTACCAGCGACGCGGCTGCCCCAGACAAGCTTGACGGCGCCTCTGGTGCCCGCACTACACCGGGGGTGCTGGACTCGGTGACACTGTCCGCGAAGCTGTCGGCGGCGGATTGCGGCATGCACAGCGGCCGGCTGGCTTGGGCTGGTGCGGCTTCGGAGCTGCCCTCGGCGGCGGGCCAGGAGCCGGGGGCGGGGCTGGCGCTGCGGGTTGGCCGCTGGCAGGGACAGCAGCACGCGGGGGAGCCTGGTGAGCTTGGCCATGCTGGGGCGGGAAGCGAGGATGACCCGCATGCCCGGCACCTGATGGCGGCGCTGTTGGACGAGTTCGTGCCCATTGAGCACCATGTCGCGCACCACAGCGAGGACGACGATGATGGCTACGTGGAGTTCCGTTACGATGGGTTCGCTTTGGGGGGCGAGGCCCGGGAGGGCTCCTTTGTGGGCGCCAGGCGGCCCAGCCCGCGGGCCTCGCCGCGGGGCTACGCGTGAAATGCTCGCCGTGGACGGCGGGTGAACGGCAGGTGTGTTGCAGGCCTAGGGGCAGGGGGCCGCAGGGAGGCGTCTTGCAGGGCAGGTTAGGTATCAGGGCATGTGAATGCGTCGGGGATTATGATTGATTGGCTGTTCAGAGATGATAGTGCATGACAAATTATGCACGATCCATCCTGAGGTGCATTTTGTGGACTGTGGCAGGAGGGTGCATTGTTGAATTGCTCCGACCTGCAGCAAGAAGTTTGTGATGCATCGTTCACTTTGCCAGGCGCTAGAGCAGGCTCCTTTCGCTGGCGCGTAGCGTTTGGCGAATGCATTCATGCGCAGCGTCGACTCATAACATATCCGACACGGTGACTTGACATCCAGGAAGGTACCATGGCGGTTGCGCGTTGGCATGCCCATTGGCAACGTGTGCAACCAAATTGATCCAGTGCATGCGACTGAGCGCTGTTGCCATGCATTTGTACGCATTTTGTATTTATCATAAGGGCTGGCTGTCCTATATGCTTGAATGAGGCTGTGCTTGAGAGGGTTCTGCACGCCTGTTGTTGGGAGGTTTCAATTTGTGGTTGAGTGGTCTTGGATCACAAGTGCTTGTAAGTTTGCGCGTGCACCAGCGCCCACGCAAGCAGGCGCATGGGGGCATTTGGTCGTAGCTCTTGGCGCACTTTTTATGTGCTTTCTGTCGCACAGAGCCGTGATGTAAACCAAGCCTAAGCGGATGGTGTGGCGGGTCGCCCTATGCGCTGACATCTAGAGGCGCAGTGATTCGTCCAGAAGCAGAGGCGGTGCATGGCAGAAGGGGCATGGGTGGTGTCTCACGTCGACGCCTGGGGTAGGTGTTCCTGGGTGTTCCACTGGGCATGGTGTCAAGAAGGCACGTCACCAACACCAGGGTGGCGTGTTCATAGTCGGTTGCAAGATGCAGGAAGTTGTAACGCATAGGGGCAGGTTCTGTAAGGTATGAGCAATCCTTCTGTGCTCATGTGTACTCGTGCGCAACAGCAGGGGACCAGGGGATCAGGTAACCACCACCCCAAGACATGCAGGGGTAGCCACATGCCAGAGGGCAGAATAGGCCTTGTTACCGACCGCACAACAGTGCTACTACACTGAGCCCAGGAGAAGCTCTGCTAGACATCTGCGCAGTGTATGTGTACTCGAAACTGCGACACCAGGGAGCAGCGCAAGCCAGTCAAGCCTGGAGCCCTTTCGCACACACGGCACCTGCACATTATTATATGCTGTCGACAAAACAGACAGATTCATTGCTGCCGGTAGCGCGGCTGGCACTCAGCCCGCCAGCCCGTTGTGCCGTATGCATTTGTGAAGCCTCTGCTCACGCAGCAGAGAGCCGGTACTTTTTACTGACGCACACTGATATTCACGCAAATGTTGCGCAAGATACATTGTTTACAAAACCTGTGAACAAATAGCGGGCCAGCGGGCCATCGAAGAACCAAAAGTCAAGAGGGCCACACAAGCTACGCCGTCGCTAACTGGCTTAAATGGTAGGAATGTAGATGAGATTCTAGTCTGTGTAGCTGGATGCGCGTATAGTAACGTGCTGGGTTCGGGCGCGCCCCAACGAGCGCATTGCAAACCGCGCATCTATGAATTTCATCACGTTATGGAACATTATAAGATGTAACTGTAACTGTATGCCGTTGTAGGCGGAGCCGGAAGGTGGCGACCCTGGCGCATTAAGTGCCGCTGGGGCCGCTGAGCACAGCGCCGCACAAGCCGAGCCAGGGCAAAAACTTGAAGCGCAGCAAGAGCACTCGGACGACGTGGCAGCGCCCGGTGACAACCCAGAAACAGCCGACGGTGCTGGCGACGGGGAACCTCCACCACCAGAGCCAGAGCCCGAGCCTCCGCAGCAGGACGGCGAGCCTGCGGCGGAGGACGACGCAGTGCTCATGCAAGAGCCCAGCCAGTTCACCCCTGGAGAGGACGGGGCAGCAGACGCCCAAGGCGACGCGCTAGCGGCTGAGGCGTCCCAAGGGCCTGGGACAGACTCCCTGGGGGCCGAGCACGTGCCGGCGGACGGCGTGCGGGCTTCTCGTGCAGGCGGAGAGCTGACGGAAGCTGCCGAAGCTGCAGCAGCGGACGAGGGGGACCCAGGGGCACTGGGCGGGGCGGAAGGGGAGCCGCTGCCGTCTCCCGGTGCGGGCACCGAAGGAGAGGGGCACGATGGGGAAGGCGTGAGGGCCTCGCACGCGGGCGGGTTGGTGGATGAGGGCGAAGGAAGCGTCCGGGCGTCTCTTGCAGACGGGGGCCTGCGAGGTGATGTGCGAGCCTCACATGCCAGTGTAGGGGGCGTCCGGGCCTCGCATGCCAGTGTGGGAGGCGTTCGGGCCTCGCATGCAGGTGGGGCGAAGCGCGCGTCCCGGACGGGTGCGGGGAAGCAGCTGCAGCAGCGCGAGGAGCCCGCGAGTGTGAGGGCGTCACACGCGAGCTTGGGAGGCGTTGCGCAGGGGGAGGCAGTGGAGCAGGAGCTGGCGGAGGGGCAGGGCGATGGGGCGGAGGGCGCAATGGACGGGGGGTTCTACCCGGGTGGGGAAGCGGGGGTGGACGGTGGGTTAGGGTTGGGAGCGGAGGCTTCGGTGGGGGCAGATGCGCCACTGCCCGAGGCGGAGGTGGAGCATGGGGGCCATGGCTATGGTGGGGAGCAGTACGGGGGGTATGGGGACGGAGGGGAGTACGCTGAGGGCGAGCTGGCGGGAGGCGGCGGTGGCAGCGGCGACGGTGGCGAGCTGCGGCCGGCGAGCGCGCAGGGGTACGGCGGTACGGCAGATGACGCAGCAGGGAACCACGTGAACGGCGTGTACGACAGCCAGAGCGACCCGCATTTGGGTGACATGCACCGGCGGTCGGGGCAGGGGGGCCTGGCGGGCGGGGACAGCCGTTACGGGGACATGGGCGGGTACGGAGGCGGGTACGGGGGCGGGTATGGGGGCGGGGGTGTGGATGCGGAGGCGCTGCTGGCTGCCGAGCGCGAGCAGCACGCGGCGCAGCTGCAGCTGGAGGTGCGGGCGCGTGAGGAGCTGGAGGACATGATCCTGCGCATCGAGAAGCACTTTAAGGCAGAGCAAGCGGCGAGGAAGAAGGCGGAGGAGCTGCTGCAGGTGGGCTGGCGGGCTCAGACGGGGAACGAGGGGAGGGGGCGGGGGGGGTGGCTGGTGGGTGAGGTGCGGTGTGACGTGTGGAGGTCCTGGTGCGCTCAGCCGGCTGCGCACGCTGTGCGCACGACGGGGATGCATGGCGCGGTGGTGCACTTTCATCGTATGGCCAAGGCAGTCACTTGCACCTTGAGCAGCGCTGTGTTTCCGTGGCTTTGCCATCGTCCCGCCAATGGCACGCTGTTCTTCGTGCGGCCCTCACACTCCCCTTCCTTCCCCTCGTGTGCCCCCAGGCTGCTATTGCAGCTGAGCTTGAGGCCAAGAACAAGCTCGAGGACGTGCTGAAGAAGCGGCGGGAGGAGCAGCGGCTATTGGAGGAGGAGCGCAACGCCATCAAGCGGGTGAGGGGCCTGAGGGCAGGACGGCGCTTGAAACGCACGCTATACCTAGCCGCGCGCTTTCTGCCCATGAAGATACTTTCACCTCTACAGCTCCTCCTGGCACACCGACCCGTCCTTTCTGCCCCATTCTTCCCCCATAACCCGCCCAGCCCCACTCGCCTTCCGCCACCTTCCTGCACCTTCCCTTTATACCCTGCCCCCAGGAGCGCAACGCACTAGAGTCCATGCGGCAGGACTTTGAGGCGGAGCTGCAGGCGGCCCGCAGCGAGGTGGCCAAGGCGCAGGACGCGCTGGCCGCCAGCGAGGACCGCATCCGGGCTGCGGAGGCGGTGGACAGGGCGCGCCTGGAGAGCGAGTGGCAGGCCAAGCTGGCGGGGGTGCAGGAGGAGAACCAGCGGCTCAGGGACGAGCTGGTGTACCGCACGCAGGTGGGTCAGGTACGGTTTGGAGGGGGCGGGTATGGGGGGCAGGGAGTGAGGGGTTGTGCGGGAGAAGGGAGGGTGTGCGGGCCGGGCGGAGGGTGGCGATGCGCGGTCGTGCAACCTGCGCAGGTCACGGCACGGGACGGCGGCCCCTTCGCCCTGCCCTCCTGAAGCCACGGGGTCAGGGCAGCGTTCGCGCTCGCTGCGACGTGCCTACTCTGTCGTCATCGGCATCTTGATAACCAATGCCATCGCTCATCACCACCACCATGACTACCTCTCCCCCCGCAGCTGATGACGGCGGAGATGACCCGCTGGCAGCAGCAGGCGCACATGACTGCGGCAGCGGTGATGGACGCCAAGAACGAGGTGCTGGAGCGCAAGAAGGACCTGGACAACACCAAGGAGAAGATGGACCGCCTGCTGGACAAGCTGTACGTGGGCCGCGAGCGGGGCATGGAGCTGAGCGGGGCCATCGCCGCCGCGCAGACCTTCGCACAGCACGCCGTCGGGCCCGGCGGCCACTCCGCCCCAGGGCAGCTGGCGGCCATGGCCGGGCTGATGCCCCCGCAGCTGCTCATGGCACACGCCGGACACCTTGGGCCAGGAGGGCGAGGGCCGGGCGCGTTGGCGTTACCGCCGCCGCCGGGAGGGGGAGGAGGAGGAGGAGGAGGAGGAGGAGGAGGAGGAGGAGGAGGGCATAGTAACATCCCCAAGCTGCCGCCGCTGAACCCGGCCGGGCGGCCGTCGCCGCTGTTTGACAACATTCCGCCAGCGCCGCCGCACACTGGCGGGCCGAAGAGCGCGGGAGGGAATAGGATGGGCGGGATGGGAGGCATGGGGATGGGGATGGGGGATCCGATGGGGATGGCGGATCCGATGGGGATGGGGATGGGGATGGGGATGGGCGGGCCGGGGTTTATGGGCATGGGGGGGCCAGCCATGCCTGGGTTTGCGGGGTCGTTCATGCCTGGGCAGCAGGGCGCGGGGTCGCTGGGGCCGCACGACCCGTACGCCCAGGTGCAGAGCAAGTACGCGGTGCCGTCTGACGCGGCGGTGGCGAAGCAGGAGGCGGCGCGCAAGGCCAAGCAGTCGGCGGGCAAGAAGAAGCCGGTGGACCGGTTCGAGGAGGGCAAGCGGGATGCGGCGCGAGTTGCGGCCATGGCCAAGCGCTGGGGGTGACACTGGGGGAGCAGCGTGTGGGTCCTTGGGGCGGTGGCGGTGAGGGTGGGGCGGAAGGGTGTGGGTTTGCGGTGGCGGGGCTGCAGGTGAGGAAATTGCTCTCATGCTTTGTCTATGGTGTCCATGGTGCTTGTGTTATTGCGGTGGTGGACGTGTGGTTGAGGTTTTGGTGCTGTGGTCATGCGAAGGGGTGCCGTTGTGTTCGTGGTTGAGGAGTACGGTATCCCAAACATGTGGTGGCGTGGGCGGCTCGGCGCTCGTCAAAACCCCTTGAGCCGTGTTGACAACGAAAGAGGGCTCGATATTGGCTCCGGTGGATAGGCGGAGCGCTTGGGCATTGCCTACCGTTGGGGACGCTTCAGCATACGTGCGAAAAATTCTGGCATTAAACTGGTATTAGTAGTGTTGTATGAAAGTGGCTTCTGCAAATGCTGGGGGGAGCCTCGAACTGAAGGCACTTGCAATCTGGCATCCGCAAGTAGCACTAAACCTTTAGGGCGGCCTCAAGTGTGTACCGTTTTGTATATCGCTGCAGCGGGTCACGTCGAGCAACAGGACATCATGTTACGTCACTGTTACGGTTGTATGGTACCAAACAATGTACCCTTGTCACTCAACTGCGTCTGCAACACGCCCTTGTGCAAGAATGTTGATATGCAGGCAACGCTCTGCGGCTTATAAACGCTTGCAGCGTTGGCCTGATGCAAGCCACCACTGTAACCAACCTCGCACACCAGCCTACCCCCACACTGTCACCGTGCGGGCCCCAGCTCAGCCATTGCCCATCGTGGCTCAGCTACCAACTCAGCAGCAAGCATGCCGCAAGCCGCGCGCCATCGTCTCCACCTGCCTTAACTGCGGCGCACCCACCAAGTCCGTCACAGCTCCGCCTGCCGCCCTACACTGCCTTCCACACAGCTTCCCCCCGGTCCCTACACAGCTGCAGGCCCTGCGTGCGGCCTAGCAGACGCCAATGTGCTCATGGCGATAGACCCTGCCTTCGCCACGCCCTTCGCTGCCGCCGCTGACGTACCGCCGCTGGGACCAGCGCCGCCGCCGCCGCCGCCGCCGCCGGCGGAGGTCGAGGGGCCTGCGCCGCTGCCGGACGCGCCCCCGCCACTGCCCCCCGCCCCCGCCGCGCCGCTAGCTCCTCGCCCTCTCAACGTATCTGCAGTAGCAGGAAAGTGCATTCGCACGTCTGCAATGTCAGCGGTCGGCTACAAGTCATGCCTCACTTGCTAGCGCCGTGCCGTACGTGAGGCACTGCATACAGGTGGTGTGGCAAAGGGCCACGGTCTGGGTGCAGCTGCCGCGAACTTCATTAACCCAGTGGCCCAGGGGTACAAACTGTCGCCGCTGGCTACCTCTTGAGCACTGTGTGCATGGCGGCGAAGGGCCTCAGTAGTCGGCTGTCCCTGCACCGCGCAGTGGCGGTGCCCAGGGACGACGCCTGCAGCCACGCCAGCGCGCCCGCCGCCATGGCCCACCCCCAGCCGCTGCTGCTTGAGGCGGCCCCTGCGCCGCCGCTGCTGCCGCCGCCACCGCCACCGCCCGCTGCCACCGCGCGCAGGGCCGGCCAGGACGCGAGCGCTCCCAGCCGCTCACCTGGAGGCGGTGGCGCGGGGTGGGGTGGGCGGTGGCGGTGTGGGGGCAGCATGGGCTTTGCTGTGCGGCCCCCCGGGCACGGCTCCCATTGAGCCTCGCCGGTCGCTGCTGCTGCCGCTAACCACACCGTATCACTACGCACTATGGGTTTATGCACTGGAGTTACTCACTCAGCGGAATTTCCTGCATCTCCCGCCGGAGGCAGAGCCACTCCCCAAAGAGCGACATGATGACTAAGCACACGACGTTCACGGCCCACCTGCAGCAGAGCAAGGAGCATGCGCTTTATTGGCCACAGTGTATACTACTGTAATTCGCTCCTCGCTGTTATTTGGACAACACTCCAGTGGCTTAGCACGCAAGCAGCAAGTGTCGGTGGGAGAGCCCTGTCACGCCACAACCCAAGAGACCTCCGCAGCTAGCCCAGCACCCGACCCACCATTCAAAGCGGGTGGGGAAGCCGTCATAGCGCCAGCTGAAACAGAAGTGGAAGATGTAGCACGTCGATGCAAAGTCCAGGCACTTCTTCGCCCTTTCCACCTGCACCCAGGGAGCCGGGGTGCACGTGTGAGGGCCGTAAGGGTTTGGTTGCACATCTGCGACAGACACACATGGGCCGCTACGAACACCTTCGCGTCCATGCTTCCAGTGCCGGCACCATTTCCCGGCTGCCATGCAAAGGCTCCCCTTGCCTTGCCCCGGCTCACGATCCAGAGGAGAAAGACGGCACCCAGCGCAGACGCCACGAGGGCGGACGCTATGGATACCCAGCCCAAGTACGTGCTGAAGCTGTAGACCTTCCAGCTAAACAGGCAGGCCACTGTAAGCCTACTGACGGAAGTGCCTTCGCAGGGGAACGGTCGCGGGGATAGGAGGGAGGGGGGACGTGAGGGGGCGGTGTGCGGACTTGGCAGCAGCAGACTGCAACACTGACTGTGATGTGTTGACGCGACCCTCACCTAGTAAAAGCCCCGAGCAGAGGCCCATCGTAAGGTAGAAAAGACATTGTATGGTGACGATCTGGCTGATAATCAGCGCAGGGTCCCAGACCTGCTTTCAGAAAGACCAGGTCAAGCTACGAAGGCCACGCCAGCATATACTCAGCAAACCAGAGTTCTGCCTTTGCACGCACCGCAGCCCCATACAGCATTTCGCCACGTTGCCTTCAGGGCTGATATGCCGATGAGCTTTACCGGGGCGCACACCGCAAGGAGCGCGCGCCCCCACTTGTTCAGGGCTGTCAAGTTCAATATAAATTTTTTGGTGAAGTGACCACCGGCCCCTGGTCGACTGTCAAGAAGAGCTTTAGCGTCGTTTGGCGGGCAACTAGGTGTTGTGCTCGAGAGATCGCAGACAATTACATACGTTCTCAGGGAACAAATATATGTATGGCAAGCATAGTTAGTGTGGTCTGGCAATAAGTCTCATTGCGCGTGCTGCTCGTGCAGCTCGGGCAGTCACCGAGTCAGTGCCCACCCCAAAACCGTGCGCTGGCACCCCTGCAGACAGGATACAGCGCCCCTCCTCCCAAAAGGTCAACAATCCCAGTAGCCCACCGTCTACCACCTGCATTTGCAACTCGGCATACCCCCTCTTCTTGCTCATATGCTACTATACCGTACTCATGACCTGCTGTGGACCAGCACTTCAAATGGAAGCAGCCAAGGCCCAGCAGCCCCCGGTCAACGTGTGTCATGTCCTATGTACCTATTGTAAAAGAGCACGATTGAGAACATGACGCGCGGTGTTTGCCACAAAGAATGAGTAGTACATACGTCATATCCCACTTCATCTACGCTACGCAGCAACAAGCACGGCTGTGGATCCCATCCTGTACCGTACAGTGCCCCCAATCAGGAAGTGTTGAAGTCAAGGCGCCAACGTTCTTGCTGTCCCGCAGGGGCCATTATTGCTGCAACGTGGCTCAAGGTAATGACAAAGCACGCTCAACCGGAAGAACCGCACGCTTCGCTCGCCAACAGACGCCAACTGAAGGGTGCTCAACACCTACCGCTGCCCACACGGTCGGCAGTACAGGGTCACGCTAGTCAAACTCAGCACGCTCGCATGTGCCCCGTCCCCAGTCCCAACGGGCACAGCCGTCCCCACCACGCCCGCCGCACGTGTCCCCGTGGGGCACACCACTTCCCGACGTGACCTTCCCTCGTAATCCACAGCACCTAAAAGTGGAGCCGTGACGTCACCAGTGGCTTGGCAGCCAAAAGCCAGCTGCGTAGGCGGGTCAGAGCGCCCGGCCATCTCACCTGACAGCAAGCCAAACCCACCCATGCAAACACTCGTGGCCGTGCCGTTGGGCCCGCTGCTGCCCTGAGCCCCATGCGCAAGACCTCCTTTGGTGTACCCAATGAGCACGCTCCCATCCAACGCGGTACCCAGCCAGTCTGTAAGCTCCGGATGGGCAGTGCTCCCCTCGTCGCCGCTGGAAGGGGCGGTGTCTGCTAGCCTCCTTCGTTGTCGCCGTCGCCGTTGCCGACCCCAAAGGCTCTGGCTGTACTGCCCTCCGTGTTTCTGCACTCGTTGCGCCTCTGGTCGATCCGAAGCGGTGCCTTCCCCCGCGCCCTCGCGGCACGGATCCCCCCGCACATGAATGATGAGGGAGCGGGCAGGGCCGTGGCCGCCACCACCAGGCGAGGGCTCCGGGGCGGGCCCAGGAGCGGGGCTGGCACCTGATCCACATGACTGTGCACTCGTGCATTGCATGTATAGCTCGGATGCGTTGGTTGGGTTCCCGATGATCAATGCTGTTGCGTAGTATCCGGGCGGGCACAGCAGAGCGTAGAGTGCCCCCTGGCCCTCGGATGTGGGGTAGCCGAGCGTGCCGGCTTCCACGAGGCCTGCTGTGCGGTTGGGCAGCAGGCCAGCGGCAGGCGGTGCAGTGGGCGCATCCGGCGTCGGCGGCCCTGTAGGAGGTACAGGGGGAGGAATGCTGTCAAGTAAGGTAGCCACGCTCGTATGCACTGCAGGGCACTAAGCAGTAGCTCGTTTGCACGGTTAAGGCACCAGATCATCGTTCAGCAAGCAGTCCTCTTAGCTATCAACGCATTCGAGCCCAACTGCGTACAAGCTCCCTCGCATTGCAGGTTGGAGCAGCTGTATATTGCAGCGGCTGAACAGCAGCTGACTAGGAAGTTGTATAAACCAAGCCCCTTTCCGTGCACAGCTGGCCACACCGTTCTGCGCCTGGCCGTTGCGGCCGGCCCGCTATGCGTCCTCCGCTAGGGCTGCAGAGCCAGCTGCCCCACGCTCAGCTGCGACTGCAGCTGCGCCCGGTGCGGTACCTGCGCGTCCGCAGGCCACTGGAACGGCAGTCATGGCCTCGCTGGCGCCCAGCGGCACGGTGCAATCCAGCAGCGAGGCCTCAGCGCCGGCGCAGCTGATGCCGTCCAGGGCCACCTCCGGGGCGCCCGAGGGGGCGTAGCCGTCGGCGCTAGCCGGCTGGCCTCCTGCTGTTGCGCAAAGGAAAGGCGAGGTGCGGTCTTGTAAGCCACTGTACCACTTACCAACGGACAGTTAACGCCAATCTGCAGGGTACACGCATGTGGTCAAGGCTGCAGCAGGTGCGACAGTCGCAGGTTGCCTCAGCTGTAAAGCAGGCTTTTTGGTCAGTTTAAATCCAAGCCATCATGCAGGTCGCCGAACGGAAATTGGTCTTGGCGTAGTGGTTGACATGTCCGGCTTCGGCTCCAGCGGCAGGGCAAGCAGAGACCGTGCGACTGCGCCCCATAGCTCACCTGATAGTACTTGGGATATCCCATTGGTAAAACAGGCTGTGCAACAGCGCAGCAGGGGCATGATGCTCAGCACATGTGGTGCCTTTGGCTAGAGGCGGTGACTCACCGGCCGAGCTCATCCCCAAGGAGCGGCACACGACGGCCGCCACGCTGCTGCTGACGGGCAGGGAGGCGGCGGGCACCTGCAGCGTCATCCAGGCCCCGTACCAGTACACCTCCAGCAGGCCCTCGCCAGCCCACGGCCCGCCCACCAGCCGCACGTCGCCCTCGGCTGAGGGAGGGGCACGGCACGAAGCGGGACAACACACGTCAAATATGATGCAAGGCGCGTCCATGGGAGCTAAGGCAGCGTTGTGCGGGCCTGTGCTTTAAAGGATGGGCTGGAGAGAGGGCGACTAAAGGGCTGCAGTTACCAGCCTGCGCATACGCGTGCAGGTCGTTCCGGTACGAGGGCGGTGCTTACCGGCTGGGGGAAACGGTGGGCTGGGTGGTCGGCTAGGTGGCGGGTAAGCGGGAGCGTAAGCTGGTGGGCTGTAGTACGGGGGAGGGGAGCCGTAATGTGGTGGTGAAGCGTAGTAGTACGGCGGGGGGTAAGGGCCATAGGATGGCGTCGGAGCAGCAGGTAAGGTGGGTAGCGGCATCTCAGGCGGCGGTGGGAGATCCGCGTCCGGCGGCGGCAGCTCGGGAGGTGGTGGCAGGTACACGTCCGGGGGCGGCAGCTCAGGAGGTGGTGAGGGGTCTCCATCTGGCGGCGGCATTTCCGGGGGTGGAGACAGGTCCGCATCCGGCGGCGGCATCTCTGGGGGCGGTGAGGCGTCTCCGTCCGGCGGCGGCATTTCCGGAGGTGGTGGATGGCCGTCCTCGTCAGGAGGTGGTGCCTCGGGCAGTGGTAGCGGTGCATCAGGAACGGGGGTGTCGGGTGAGCCGGGGGGCGGGGGGCTGTCGAACGTCTCTGGCGGCGTCCAATTGGTAATGTCGGGTGGCTCAGGTGCAGGTGGCGGGGACGGCACCTTGAGGACCCCTGCAGCGGCGCACCAGCAGCACGACCACAGGATCACGAGCGAGCCATATCCCCAGCTCTGTACATGTTCCAAAGGCCCGTACTGACACAGAAACCCAGCAGACACAACGGCTCCTGCGTAGGCAAGCTGTGTCACCATGGCCCATCGCATGCCCAGCACGCTGGCCCCTTCACGGCTGATGGCACTCGAGTACGTACCCAGGCAGTCTATAGAAATAGCGCCGGTGTCCGGGTCGCAGCTGGTGATGTACCAGCCGTCGAAGCGGCAGGCGCTGAAGTACCGCTCAGCCCCGGTGCACTGGACGTTGTCTGCAACGCGCCAGCAGGCAGTACCACAGGCAGTGCGGCAAAAGCAAACACGGGTCACGCCACATCGTATGGGACACCGCGTCTCAGCGTGTGCGCTGGAGCAGGAGGCTCAGTGCCGCCCGCTCCTTTTTGCACCTGCCACTGCAACGACAATGCTGGTACGCGGGGCCCGTGCCGCCTGCACGACACGTTACTGAGTGCGTTCCATTCGGTTCACCGGACCCACCCATGCTAGGGTCCCCGACACCGCCGCCGAAGACGCCGCCGCCGACTGCAACGGCCTTGTCCAGGGTGTCCCCGTACCCTAGTTGACTGCGCATCAGGGGTGGGCGCGGAGTGCACGGCGTGGTTGGAGCTCCGGAAGCAGCAGGCCACCCAAGTCAAGGCCGTGAATGACCGTGTGCACAAAGTCCATTGAGCTGTGCTCCACATGTGTAGCGGATGCGGTGCAGGATGTAGGCTAATGAGCCTTGTACAGTTAAAGGCATACAGGAGTAACATGCAGAGCGTAGCGAGGCAAGGCAGGTCCGGAGAGTGGCAAGTCGATGACGGTGGCTATGCTCGCTGACGCTGATCCGCTGAGATACTTAGCTGAAGTGAAAAAGCCGGCTGTGCTCCACATGTGTCTGCTGGGTTGGCTGCAAAGCATCTCCATCCTACCAACGCGCACATGCTCGCCGCGTTTTGCCCAGGGGTTTTGCCCAAGTGTCTGGCCTATTGTACCCCACCTGCAGACTAATAGCGTGTTGTCCCTCCGCCAGTTGTGGTCTGCACGATGATACAGCAGTACAGAGGGTCATATTACTGGCACGCACGCAGTGTTGGGTTAGGGCTCACGCACAGGCATTCACATAGCGCTCCGCTGCCCCTGGCGTTATGCACATGCACTGCTGGGCCCGGGCGGGTTATGGGTGACTGTTGGCCACGAAAGCCGGTTCTCTGAGCTAGCCGCCGGGTGCGTTACGTCCCTGATCGTGCCCTGCCCCGTTTGTTCCCCCAGTGCTTGGGCTCTTTATGCCTCAGCATTGACCTCGTCGATCTACAGACTTTGTCTGTCGTCCTACCGCCAAACCCCCAGTGCTCACCGCATACGCTGCTCCACGTCCCGTTGAAGTACTGCACCTCCAGTCTACCCTGGTATGGCCCTTCCCCGCCAGCCAACCTCAACGGCCGCTCGTCTGTAGGACGCAACCCATGAGCAGTTGCAAGTAAAATGATGTTGTGTGCATTCATGGTTGGACGACTGAGCTGGCAAGGCCGCGAGAGTACTACACAGGTCGTGCGTTTGTGTGCCAGGGTGGGTGGCTCCCAATTAGCGGCCGTGCATAGCTTACCAATAATCCGTGCACACCACTTACCATAGCAAACGACAGAAACAGCCTCCGATTCGTCGCATACGGACGTATCCCATGACCAGCTGCATTCGCTCAGCTTCGCCTCGCCCCCAGTGCACTGCACGTTGGTAAGCCACATGGGCCCCTGCCCCTCTCCGAAGTAGGCCTACGTTAACAACGCAGGAGCACTCATGTAACTTTGCAGCACGCATGCATGTCTATGCCACGTATAAGTCTCAATCGTGTTTGGCATGCAGGTCATGCATGACCACGGAGTCATGACCGTGGCCAAGGCATGTCGGGCCAACAGCACTCACCTTTGCCCATGCTCTCCCGCCGGCATACCCCAGCTGGCGACAGGCTACAGTTGCTGCTCTGTCGTCGAAAAAGTCGTCTGGAGGCAGCGAGTCCAAGCAAGTTAGGTCCAGTCCAGCCCAGTCGCGTTGGTCGACTGTCGGTTGTCAACACAAAAACCTTACCGCATATTGTGCCCCAGGCTCCGTTAACAAAAACTTCTAAACGACCCTGTGGTCCACTTGCCCCGGCCAATCGCAGTTGAAGTGGCTCTGACCCTGAACGCAAAACAACACGCAACAGCTTCGTGTGACGGGACCTCATTTGTAGCTTTCTATTCTTCACAATTGTAATTAGTATTAACCTGATAGTATTCGACGAGGAAGGCTTAAAGCGTCGCTAGAGAAGATAGAGCTTAAGAAGAGCAGCAGAGCCCCTATGACTCGGGGTAATATCATCTTCGGCTATCGAGCATTTGTTGCCATTCTTACATATTACAATGGAATAGCGTTCGGCCATCCTACCCTCACTCCCGCCAAGACAAAGACGTGTACGACAAGGTGAAGGCCCGGTACTACTAAAGGCCTCGGCGTCGGTCCTGCGAGGTACAGTGCATAACCAGGCAATGCACCACGAAAAAGAGTCTGTAGGAGGGAAAGCAGTTCGCCTGACCGCGGAAGATAGCACCTGCACACTTACTCGCCAAGTGGCGCTCCTGGTTTACCTGCCAGCCCAGGAAGCCCAGCAGACGCCTGCATTTCAACTTGCAAAGGAGCCCAGTCTGACCCTACGGAAAAGCGACAACGCCTTCTTCTCTCCCGCTGTTAGCGCTAGCGTCTGTCGCCCAGGTGCTGCTCTACCAATAGTACGGTGGCTCTGCAGCCAGTTGTACCCGCGCGTGGTTGTCCCCAGGCTGTACCTCTGCACGGGCACCGCTTAAAGAGGTGGCGACCCTTGCCGATTGCCTCTGATGGGCCACCAAAATCCATGCATCCAATCTATCCTGGTGCCTAAAGCGTTTGAGCACACCGTCTGGGCAGCGTTACATGGCTGCCGCCCTCCCCTTAAGCTGTCCCGGCACGTGCCCACCGTCGTGGAGGTACTACGGTACAGAGCTGCCACAGACGCGAAAGCCTCAGCCTGGTGCCACGGGTCGCCAGCATCAGCGGGAACCATTCTGACCTCTGGGGTTGATCTCCTGGCTTCAACATACGGAGCTGAGGCGCAGCAGAAGGCCTTCTGAGGCGCCGAGGGTCCGGTAAGGTGTCAACCACAGGGCCACAGCAGGGGTGCCGTAGGGAGCAGATGCCGCCGAGTGTGACCTCCACCGGCACCAGGCTCCAGGCATAACTGGGGCCGTCCTGCGCGCACGGATGCTGACGCCGGCTGGCCTAAGACGACGGCTACTGATGTGTGATGCGTGCACTTGTGTTGCCAAGCCTGTGCGCCGCCATGGCGCAGGGGGTACCCCATCCAACCCTCTGTTGCGCAGACGAGGGCGGGTGAAGCACTCCGTGGGAGGGATAAAAACGCTACGCCCAGCCGCATTTCCTGTTGGACTGCCGTCTTCCTTTGGAGCCAGGCAGCGTGCATGGACTGTGGGGTAGGAGCGAACCAGTTGGGGAGTTGGGGATGGGGGGACAATTGTCCTTTCCGTGATCCTTTGTGTTGGCTCTGGTATTGGCGCGGACCCAGCTGCAGCGCGGGCCCAGCTGCGGCGCTTACTCGTGGGGCCGTTGCTTGACTGCATTGCTACACACGACAGTACATGATGCTGCACTGGCCCTGCACGTGCTCAGCCTTGTGCAGGGAACTAATGCGCACATCCAGGCACATCAGTGCGTTAGGTCGCGGCACACTGCTGAAGACTACGAGGACTAAGGGAAACACTACACATGCTGCTCGCTTGGGCACACAGGCAGCCTCGTTGCATGGTTGGAGACCTCGCAGCGCGTGTCATCAGGTTGAGCCACAGGGTAATGACCGCAAGCAGGTCGCATCCTGCTTGAGGTGAACATGAACGCACCTGTCCACTCGGCACAAAGCTACACCTGCACCTGGTGCACCTTAGCTGACGACTCGATTTCCCTCGGGAGGGTAGTGCCCGGGCGGCCGCTTCCCCTTGTGCAGTTGCTTGTGGTTACTCTGCATGGGGTTTCAGTGTACGGGAAACGAAGTCAAGGCTTAGCGAGTCAAGAAGTTCAGGTACTTGGTGGTGTGGAGGTTGGGCGTCGCCGGTGGTGTGCATTGCTGCTTACCAGCGTAGGCTAGAGGGGCACACCTACCCTGGGCACAGCTGACCCTAATAACACGCTTCCAATCCGTACCCCTTTGCCGTGCCGAGTCGCTCCTCGCTAAGGCTGGACATGCCTTCCTGGTGAGCCTAAATGTTGTAACTGTAGTTGTTGCAAGAGAGCTGTTATGACTGTTACGGCTTAGCAGCGGGCACCCCGAGGAGCTTGAAACTTATGCTGCGCGTGCGGTGCACAGCTTTTCACGTTCCCGGGCGCTCCCTAGCGTAGTAACCATCTTCAAGTCCTCAATACGCCATGTCGCGAACGGTGCGTGGACACGTACGTGGTCCGGCGATTTGCGCTTTCGCGGATGTCGGGATGGCGTTGGTCCTTGGTCGCAGCTCCTGAGCGGAACCACGAGGCGTGCCTCTCCGCGTATGGCATATGCAGCATGCACTGGGATCACGTGGCTTTTCAGTACCGGGTGCTGGACCCTTGGACATTGAGTTCACTCCTCCACGCAGGGCCCTGGGGAGCTCTTGGTCGTGTTGGTGGACGTTGGGGAACACATGCGGCCCTACCTCGCCACCCTGCACCGTATGCTGTTCGACACTCTCAACTCCAAGGTGATGTCACACACGGTCCCAGCGAAACAGGGGTCAGGCCGAGCGCACCCCAAGGCGAAAGCACACTGATACGGTGTTGCCTCAGCGCGAAACGTCCGTGCCCCGCTAGGTGCAAGACTGCCACATGGCCTTGCTGCCTGACACAGTGCCCCAAACCTTGCACTGACGTCCTAATTCTTATGATGCTATGCAGCTATTCAACAAGCCTCGAGATGAGGTGGCAGTGGTGCTGTACGGCACCAAGGGTGAGGTGGAGCACACGAAGCGGACACAGCTGTATGGAAGTTATGATCACAGGGACGTGTAGGACCTGTACCCAGGTCTTGCCAGTGTTAATCGCCACGTGGGCCGCGGTCCTGGGGCGACCCAGCTACCTTGGGGGCTACCACGACACGAGCCGCGGATCCGTCCCCCAACCTCCCACAAGACGCACATCCCACTCCACGGCTCTATCGGCAGTCCCAATGACAACTTTGCAGCCTTACAGCACGGCATGCGACACCTCCCTGACAGCGCCTTATATTCATCATCCCTGCTCCGTTCCCAACCTCCAGGCACGCGCCATGCCCTGTACGACGAGTCCGACCCCGACGCCAGCTTCCCCCACGTCACCATACTACGGGCACTGGAGGCTGTGGGCTCCACAGTGGCGCTGGAGCCCTTCGCCTTCGCCAGCGACCCCCCGGGGGCGGCGGAGGGCGAGGGGGTGCATGGCGTGGACCTGGACGCCGTGGTGGACGCCGGGGGCAGGCTGGGTGGGTAGGCGGCCGGGCAACGCCGCACCTTGCCGCTTGACCCGGGACGTTCATCATATGGGGCAACCAGTGTGGTTCAGGCTCTTTGGCCGTCAGCCCGAGCACTGGCATCAAGCGACGGTTTCGTAGTTGTGCCGCGCTTGCAGCTTCTCCCACCTCGCTGCCGTGCGGGGACACCCGAGCCTTCCCGGCCCCCTCGCTCCACCAAGCGCCCCACACTCGGCCCCCCCACCCACCGCTCCCTCCCAGCCGGCCCCTGCACTTCCCGCTAGCTTCACGGCCCACTCCCGCCCTCCCCGATCTTCGCTCCCCACTTACCCTCCGCCCCCAGACCACGACCCCCACGAGGCGCTGGCGGCCCGCGCGGCGCGGCTGCTGGGCCCCCCCGGCCCCCGCGCCGACTGGGGGGACGCGCTGACGGTGGCCATGGACCTGCTGGCCCGCGCGCTCAACGAGCGCTTCGCGGGCGCCAAGAAGCAGCCCCCCGCGCGCATCCTGCTGGTGTCCAACCTGCTGGCAAGGGTGGGTGGTGTGGTGCTGTGCGGCTGTGATATTGCAGAGTTGCGGGGTTTGGATGACATGGCCCGAATACAAAAGCCTGGCGGGATATCAAGCTGGACATGCCTCTCGGAGGTACTCAAGCGGTCCTCTGGCTGATTGGCTAATCCCGTCCGCGCCAGGCCCACCCCTACACTCTCCTCCCCGCTACCCCCACGTCCAGTCTGAGCCCATGGAGGACGACTTCCGGCAGGAGATGGCGGAGGGCTGCAACGCCAAAGGCATCACGCTGGACGTGGCGTGCCTGGACCACGTGCCGCCCGCCGCGGCCGCGACCGACGCGTCCGCGCCGTCGCAGCCGTCGCAGCTGCCCCCCGAGCTGGCCGCCCAGCGGCGGGCCAACCTGGATGCACTGCACATGCTCAAGGCGGCCATGGCGCCATCCATGTTCAGGTACGGCAGACCACAGCAGGGCGCCCAGCTCATTTGGGCGACCACGCATCCATGGTGCTTTTGCCATGTAGATACAACGTTAATTGTGCAGCGACAAGAAGCAAATAGGTGAATTGACGCAGTACCTGCGCCTACGGTGCCAAAAGGCGTGCACTAGGGCCCACGGGCCTCACGCTCATGGCTTTGCCCCCACTCCCTTTCTTTGCCTTCCCTCTTACGAAACCCTGCTGATCGAGTCATGGCGCGGCACCCCCTCCCCCCAGGCACCTGCGCCAGCCCGGCGAGCTGCTGTGCCTGTGCCGCGCCGTGGAGCGCACCCCCAACGCCGCCTTCGTGGGCAGCCTGGTGTTGGTGGAGCCGCAGCAAGGGGCGGAGGGGGAGGAGGGCGCGCAGGGGCTGGAGCTGCCGGTGAGCGGGCGGGGGAGGGCGGGGGATGGCGGGGGCAGCGGGACTGGGCAGGGGGGCGGGGGCTAGGAATGCGAAGGGTGGCAATGCAACGCTCACGTTTGGGGAAGGTGTGATAGCGAGTGCATCAAGTTTGGCCAGGACACTGGGAAAGGTGTTGGGTGGGGCCTGTGGATTGGCGGCTGACGCTGCGTGGCTTTGTTTGTAACGGGGGGGGGGGTTTGAGAGTGAACAGCTTGGCCCCTGCGTGCCGGTGGAGGCGGAGCCCGGCCAACGTCCGTCTGGTACTGGGCATGCGCTGTCCCTCGCGACGCGCCTCGCAGGTCAAGGTGCACAAGAAGACGCAGAAGGCCACCAAGCCCAGCTGGAAGAACTACCACGCGCAGGAGCCGCATGCGGCAGGTGGGGGGGTGGGGTATGGGTTGTGGGGTGTGCTGGGCAGCCGCGCTCGCCCGGTGTGTCCATGTCCGCCAAGTGATGTGCCTTGATTGTTTGGCAAGAGAGATGGCGGCAGCCTGCCATTTGGTGCAGCCGGTTTTCACGTTGGCACACGTCAGCCGCTGCAGAGGCAGCCGCAGCCGCCGACCGGGCGCTTAACATGGTGTGCGTGTTGGGCGGCGGCAGTACTGCTGTGCGCTGCTGCAAGGACCAGGCTACATGCGCGCTGCACATCCTGTAGCAGGGGTGTGCAGCACTCTTGCACTGAACGGTATTGCCGTTTCTTGGTCCTGCCGCAGACGTGATGCAGGATGTTCTGGGCGAGGGCGGGGAGGAGGGCCCCCGGCAGCTCATCCGCGACACGCAGTACAAGGGGCCGGACGGGGAGGTGGTGCCCGTGGAGTCCCTGGCGAAAGCCCTCGAGTGGGTGGCGTGGCTCTGAACCCCAAATTTGTCGTACGCCCGTCATGCAGCAGGCACTAGGCTGTCCAACGTATGCCCTGCAGCGGGACGATTTAAAAATGCCCTGCAAACGTTGCATGGCTTGGCTTGCGCCTGGCGCTTTGCTTTGTGGGTCACACACGCTGCAGGTGAAACAGCTTCATCATGGCACGTTGCCCCGAACCCATGGGCAACCGAGCGATGTGTCCAGAAACACCCCTGTCCGCTGTCGTACACTCGTGCCACGTGCCCTCGCTGTCGGCAGGTACGGCAAGCAGCTGGTGCCCGTCACGGAGCTGGAGGAGGCTGCCCTGCGCGCCCCCCTGGAGGACAAGGCGCTCAAGGTGGTGGGCTTCGTGCCGCGGGAGCGCATCATGCGCCACCAGTTCATGAAGGTAAGTGCCCTACCCAGGGTGGCTTGGGTCAAAGGGTTATAAGAAATCGAGCTGGGAGACTGCTCCAACGAAACGGCTTATGCGCGGTTTCGGAAGCCGGAGGTCAAAGATATGTAGGCTTGCGCAGCTTGCCGGGTGTGCAATGCGGGAAGGGAAGGGTATTGGGGTTGGTTGCAGCTTACGGGTAACCAGCAGCTGCTCCGGCTTGGTTGTTGTTCCTTTGCCTCCCCTGCCCCCAGGACGTGCACGTGATCGTGGGCAACAGCGACCACGCGCACCTGGCCCTGTCGGCACTGGCACGTGCCATGGCGGAGCGGAACGTGGTGGGGAGTGAGTCCTGGGGTCTGATGGGGCGAGGGATGGATGGGAAGCGAGTGAGAAAATTGCCCAAGGGCCGGTGGATTGGGTGCAGGAAAGCTGACAGGGTGGCGGATGGGCAATCCCTGCTGGGCAGAAAGCGCTCGGGCCTTGTGGGGCGTTCGCACGGGTGGATGCCACGCGTCAACATGTACGGTATGCCCCAATTGGTGCGCTGCGGTCCTCATTCTCCTTTCCCCCCAGTTGCGAGTGCAGGGCCCAGGGACAGCGGTGTCCGCAGCCTAGTACACACAACCCACTCCCCAAGCATTCGCACATCAGCACCACCCAAGTACGCCCCTTGCCTCCCTGCCCCCCAGTCATGCGCGCCAAACTGCGTCGCGGCATGACGCTGTTCATGGGCGTGCTGACCCCCGCGCTGGGGGCCGGCAGCGCGGTGCCCGACGTGCTGCTGCTCAACGTGCTGCCGTGGGCCGAGGACCTGCGCCTGCACGCCTTCACCACGTTCAGGTACTGCCCAGGGTGCCAGGCGGTGCTTAGCTTGCGCAGTGCGCCGAACCGCCGAACCGCACCCGCCGCCACTGAGGCGGCCGGACGGCCGCCTGCCTCCTTCCTCTGCCACAGGGCGCTTTGCAGATAGTAGAATACGGTATTTTTCATCTAGCTTGTCATAGGGTTGAACAGAGCACTGTGTGCGGTGTGGTGCAGGAACGAGGCGGAGGCTGCTGACCTGCTGGTGCAGAAGGAGGAGCTGGCGGCGCAGATGCGGGCGGACAGGGCGGCGGCGACGGCGACGGGGACGGCGGGGACGGCGCCCAGCCAGGCGGGCAGCGCCGTCAGCGGAAGTGGCAGCGGGGGCAGCGGCAGCGGGGGAGCCCCGCTGGTGTACGAGAAGCTGCAGCCCACACCTGAGCAGCTGGTGGGTGCAGGTTGGGGAGCGTGCGGTCCGCGAGATGGCCTCGCGGATGGGTGCAGCGCTGCCGTGTGCAGGTGTACGGCGGGGGTCATGACTTTGACAATGGCATCAAATTTGACAATGACATCGACTTTGGCAACGATATCGACTTTCGCAGCGATGGGCCGCTGCGCCACCGGCTGCTACTATGTTTCGGGCTTGATGTTGATTTGGGTTCCTCTAGGGGTTTGAGAACCGAAGCGGTGGGATGAGCAGCTGGTGGGTCCAGGGCTGATGTGTCGTGCCTTGCCCGGGGCACGGCGCATATGCCGTCACATGCGCAACCTGTGGGCGCGGTGCCACACCATCTCACACACCAAGCCCCGACCCCGCCCCATAACGCGCACGCCCACCCACACACCCTCCTGCAACCCGCCACTCCACCCAGGACGCCGCCATAGTTCTGGCGGTGCAGCAGCTGGACTTGAGCGTTGCAACTCAGCCCACACCAAGCCCTTCTACCGCCCCCTCACCACTCACGCTTACCCACGACCCTCCTTTACCCACCCAGGACGCCGCCATAGCGCTGGTGCAGCAGCTGGACCTGGGCCCCGGCCCCGGGGGCCGCGTGGCGGAGGAGGCACTGGCGCCCGAGGCCACCTGCAACCCGCTGCTGCACCGCATGCAGGCCTTTATCGCCAGCAAGGCCCTGGACGCACACGCGCAGGTGAGTGGGGTGCCCGTGGGGCTGGGTGGCCGCCTGCGCATTAACCTCACGTGCGGGTGCAGCAGGGCCGGCCTTGCAAGCGCCTCGCGAGGCAGCTCGCTACTCCTTGCTGTGCAGTAGCTCTAACGGCGTTGCTGGCCTTGTGCACTTTCCCGGCAGCTTCCTCCCGAGGACGAGCTGGCCCAGCTGGTTCTGGAGCCGCGCAGCGCGCTGTCGTACATGGGACCCGAGGCGGCGGCGGCGCTGCGGCGGGCGGAGGAGCTGCTGGCGGTTCAGGGTGGGTGTTTAAAAAAGGGGGCGGGTGGACGGGGTGGCGGGGCATGGGCAGGCCGTGGGCGCCCACCGCGGGTTGCCCCACATTGCCGCGCCTTCAGAGTCGACCCGAGCACGCCTGCCAAAACGTGTCTTTCGCGCACTCTCTGGCCCTCGGGTCACAGGCTTTCGACCCTTTCGCTGTCACGCAGAACGCACGGAGCTGCCCCAAGCCCCGGTGGCGGAGGCCGCCGCAGTCGACGGCGCCGCAGCCGACGGCGCGGCGGCGGCAGCGAGCGGTGGCGCCGCCGGGGGCGCCGCCGCTGCCGCCGCCGTGGTGTTCGACCCGTCCGCTGCTGGCGGCGCCGCCACCCGCGTGACACGTGTCAGCACCGCCAACGCGGAGGAGGACTTCAAGGCCATGGTTGCCCAGGGCGGAGAGTAAGCATGTCATGCTGCGTGTTCGCTAAGGCTGGCCTCCTCGGGCGTGCTGCTCCTTTCGGTGTCAAAAAAAGGACATACCCAGTGCTGATGGCAATGTGTGCGTCATATGCGCAGGTCTGCCGCCGCCGCCGTGGCCCAGATGTGCGACGAGGTCCTGCCGAAGCTCGTGTCGTACAGCATCGGCGAACAGCAGTACGGCAAGATCGCACAGGTGCGGAGTGAGCGCAGCGCGCGCGCGGAGTCCCTCGCATGCGCTTGTAGCCATGTGGCGCAGGGGAGATCTCCCGACCTTATGCAGGGGCGCTCCCCTGGCCTGGCGTACCGTATGCGCCCAACCGCGCCGTCCACCCTTACGAGCTGGTGCCCTCTGCCCCCACCCCTGTCCTTGAACTTGTGCCATTCTGACATCCACGCCTGGCTTGTGTTTTGCACACGCTCTTCCTCCCACGCAGTGCGTGGACCTGCTCCGCACCACGTGCGCCAAGGGCGGCCGCGCCGCCGCCTTCAACGCCTTCCTGCCACAGCTCCTCGACCTGTGGGTGGCTGGGGCCTAAAGGGCATGCAGGGGCGTGAGGGTATTAGGGAGAGGTTTACGACGGGGTGCATGCCCAGCAGCGAACCGTTCTGCGACCAGCTGCTGGAACTGTGGGTGTGGCTGGTCGCTGGTGGCTGCGGGACATGCAGGGGTGTGAGGGCAAGGGTGCATGCGCAACAGCAACAGCAACATCGCACAGGGCGCGGCTGCGGGACCGGAGGGTGGCTTAGGGGGGCGCTTGCGCGAGAGCGGTAGTGGGCGTCGCGGTTGCCGTGCACACCTAGCAGGGGCAGGGGTTGCGATGGGGGTTCACAGTGATCAGCGTGTGCCGCAGTCTGCGCTTGTCCCACTCCTCCGGCGTACATGTCATCCCCTGTGCGCCATCCTATGCAACAGGATGGGCGCCCTTGCCATCGGCAACCTGTCCACCTACCACCTAGTGTTGACACCGCAAGCAGTATAGAGGAACTGCGTCCAAGCTGCCCCGATTGTCCGCCCGCACGTGTGCCCCTCAACCCACGTGTGTAGGTGCAAGCGCACGGAGCGGGACGCGCTGCTGCAGCTGCTGGTAGCCACACGTGGTGTAACGCTCATCAGCACGCAGGAGGCGGAGGCGGCCGGCGGCGGCGTGGAGGGCGCGGTGACCACCGGGGAGGCGGAGGCGTTTGTCAGGCGGTACAGGGAGGCCGGGGAGCAGGCAGGGGGCGCGAGGGCAGGGACGGGGGCAGGGGCAAGGGCGGCGGAGGTGGTGGTGGTGGAGGATGACGACTTTGGGGACATGGAGTGATGGGTGGACGGGGCGGGTACGGAAGGGGTGGGGGGAAGGGGGGCCCTGACTTCCTTCTGCAGCAGTGGTGTGGTGT
>VFQN01001094.1_pt1 | contig 47408 bp, 51 predicted proteins | sample 3512371 | NCBI WGS metagenome assembly VFQN01 (sample SAMN10412370, study PRJNA504923) | tailings metagenome | isolation source: Replicate 2 from Balatoc abandoned mine | place: Philippines: Itogon, Benguet | collected 2017-08-28
GCTTGCAGAAGCGGATCGTCTCGCTCTCGATCTGCTCCTCGCTGCAGAAGATGTGGGCATCGTCCTGCGTGAAGTTGCGCACGCGCATGATGCCGTGGAGCGCGCCCGACGGCTCGAAGCGATGGCACGACCCGAACTCGGCCATGCGCAGCGGCAGCTCGCGATAGCTGCGAAGGCCCTGGTTGAAGATCTGCACGTGGCAGGGGCAGTTCATCGGCTTCAGCGCGAAGATACGCTTGTCGTCGTCGGCCAAGAACTCGCGCAGGCCTTCCTCGTTCTCGCTGAGATACATGTTCTCGCGGAACTTCTCCCAGTGACCCGAGGCCTCCCACAGCTTGCGATCGACCAGCTGCGGCGTCTTCACTTCCTGGTAGCCACCGGCGTCCAGCTTGCGCCGGAGATAGCTCTCCAGCGTGCGCCAGAACGTCCAGCCCTTGGGGTGCCAGAACACCATGCCCGCGGCTTCTTCCTGCTGATGGAAGAGGCCCATCTCGCGGCCGAGACGGCGATGGTCGCGCTTCTCGGCCTCCTCGATGCGGTGCAGGTAGGCCTTCAGGTCCTTGTCCGAGAAGAAGACCGTGCCGTAGATGCGCTGCAGCTGGGCGTTGTTCCTGTCGCCGCGCCAGTAGGCGCCCGACACTTTCGTGAGCTTGAAGGCCTTGCCGAGCTTGCCCGTCGAGGGCAGGTGCGGGCCGAGGCACATGTCGAGCCAGTCGCCCTGCTTGTAGACGGAGATCTCCTCGTCCTTCGGCAGCTCGTCGGCCCACTCGGCTTTGAACTTCTCGCCGTGCTGCACGAAGTAGTCCTTGATGCGGGCGCGATCCCACACCGAACGCTCGATCGGCAGGTCGCGGTCGACGATCTCGGCCATGCGCTGCTCGATCTTCGCGAAGTCCTCGGGCGAGAAGGGCTGGTCGCGGACGAAGTCGTAGTAGAAGCCGTCCTCCGTCGAGGGACCGAACGTGATCTGCGTGCCGGGGTAGAGTTCCTGCACCGCCTGCGCCAGCACGTGCGCCGCGTCGTGGCGCAGCAGCTCCAGCGCATCGGGGTCGCGCGACGTCACGATGCCGATCTTCGCGTCGCGGTCGACCACGTGGGCAAGGTCGACCATCTTGCCGTCGACACGCAGGGCGAGGGCTGCCTTGGCGAGGCCGGGACCGATCGAGGCGGCGATCTCGGCGCCGCTGACCGGCTTGTCGAAGGACCGGACCGAACCGTCCGGCAGAGAAACATTGATCATTGAATTCACCAGCTAACGAAAGTCCGAACGCAATCCATCCGCCGACTCAAAAAGCGTCGGCAGCGCAGGCCGGGAAGCCGCACGAGTGCGCGCGCCCGGCCGATTCAAGTTCGGGCGGTGGTGATAACGGCAGGAGCGGTGAAAAACCGGCGTTCCATGGGCTCGGAAATAGTTGCCGGGCAACGCCGAGTCAAGGTCAGCGGTCGGTCAGGCGATGATAGAGTGCCAGGAGTTGCTGGTTGGACTGTGCCAGGCTGTAGGTGCTGCGCACGTGCTCCTGCGCCGTCCGCGCCAGTTCGGCCCGCCGCTCGACCGACAACGACAGGGCGGCCTGCAGGGCTTCGGCCAGCGCCGCGGGATCGCCGGCCGGGGCCAGCCAGCCCGTGACGCCGTCGGGCCGGATCGTCTCGGCGGCACCGCCGCCATCCTCGGCGACGACCGGCCGGCCCATCGCCTGGGCTTCGACCAGGGCGCGGCTGAAACCCTGGCGCGCGCCGCCGGTCGACACGACGACGTCGGCCAGCATGTAGGCGGCCGGCATGTCGTCGACATAGGGACCGATCTGGACTCGACCGTTGAGCTGCGCGGCCTCGATCGCGCGTTCGAGCTCCTTCTCGAATGGCGTCGCCGCGCCGGTCGAGCCCAGCAGCAGGCAGAACACGTCGTCCCGCTCCAGGCGCCGGATCGCCTCGACCAGGATCTTCTGGCCGTTGTCCTCGCCGAAGCGGCCGGGACACAGAACGAGATGGCTGCCGTCGGGCACGCGCAGCTCGCCGGCGAGACGGATCAGCCGGTCGGCGCGCACGATCGCCGGATCGAAACGGTCGAAGTTGATGCCGGGGGTGATGACTTCGAGTCGGTCCAGCAGCGCGGGAAAGCGCTGCAGCGCATCGCGCGCGACATGCTGCGACACGGCGATCACCGCATCGGCGCGCGATTGACGCGCCTCGACGAAGCGGCCCGTGAACCTGGAAGCAAGGAATGGCCGGTGCAGTGTCGCGATCCACTTGATGCCGAGACGACGCGCCAGAGCGCGGGCGACCCAGCCCGTCGCCGGCGAACGCGCCTGGATGACGTCGACCTTCGCCTCGCGCAGGCCCGCGGCGAGGTTTCCGGGCAGGGTCAACCGTCCCCACACAGGATGAGACGGCGCCGGAATTTCGATATGGCTCGCGCGCAGCCTCAGCAGGTCGGGAACCATGCTGCCACCGGGAGACGCCACGATCGCCGAGCCGCCCGCCGCGATGACCGCCTGCGCGGCCTCGAGCGTGGCGCGGGCAATGCCGCCGCCGGCCAGCGTGGGAACGATCTGAAGCAGGGTTGGCGCGGACACGGGCGTGGCTTTTGGCTACATCAATGGGAGGCAGCAGGTAACACGGGAGGCGCAACGTGGGTAGGGTCGAGCGACTGCGGCGCGACGACGGCAACACCATAGCCTACGCGATGACGGAAGGGCGGGCGCCCACCGTCGTCTTCCTCGGCGGGTTTCGTTCCGACATGACCGGGACCAAGGCAGTGGCGCTCGAAGCCTGGGCGGAGAAAGCGGGCCGTGCCTTCCTCCGCTTCGACTATCTCGGCCACGGCCAGTCGTCGGGCCGCTTCGAGGACGGCACGATCGGACGCTGGCTCGACGATTCGCTCGCGGCAATCGATCAACTCACCACCGGCAAGCTGGTGCTGGTCGGCTCCAGCATGGGCGGCTGGCTGTCGTTGCTGGCGGCGCGCGCGCGGCCCGAGCGGCTGGCCGGTCTCGTGCTGATCGCGGCCGCGCCCGACTTCACCGAGCGCATGCTGCTGAAGGGCCTCTCGCCCGAGGATCGCGCAACCCTGGAGCGCGACGGCCGGCTCGAACGTCCGTCGCAATACTCGCCCGAGCCGTCGGTCTTCACCTGGAAGCTGGTCGAGGAGGGCCGCAACCACCTGCTGCTCGACAAGCCGCTGGCGTTGCCCTGTCCGGTTCGGCTGCTGCACGGCCAGAGCGATCCCGACGTGCCGTGGGAATATTCGCTGCAGATCGCCAGGCATCTAGAGGCGCCGGAAGTCGTCACCACCTTCATCAAGGGCGGCGACCATCGCCTCAGCACGCCCGCCGACATCGCGCGCCTCATCGCGACGGTCGAGGAGGTGGTGGGTTAGATCGGTGCGATAGTAGTTTCCGTCATCTCGACCGAAGCCTCGCGCAGCGAGGCGTAGTGGAGAGATCTTTTTTCCACGAATAGCCGGCCTTTGGTGGAGAGAAGGCCTCTCCACTTCGCCTCGCTTCACTCGGCTCCGGTCGAGGCGACGGGCTTTTTTAACCTTCAGCAGCCGCAATCGCCCTTAAACCCTCGCGATGGGCCGAAGAGTGGTGAATTAAAAGCGCTCCGTCATCTCGACCGAAGCCTCGCGCAGCGAGGCGTAGTGGAGAGATCTTTTCTCTGCACTTAGCCGGCTTTTGGTGGAGAGAAGGCCTCTCCACTTCGCCTCGCGGAGTTTACCCCGAGGTATTCGAGGGGCTCGGCTCCGGTCGAGGCGACGGGTCGCTAACCTTCCGAAGCCAGAATCGCTGCGAGACCCTCGCGATAGGTGGGATAGCGTAGCGCAACGCCGAGCTCGCGCTTCAGCTTCTCGTTCTTCACGCGGCGATTCTCCGAATAGAAGGAGCGCGCCATCGCCGACATCTTGGGCGCGGCTTCGTCCCACGGCACGGCCGGCGGCACCGGCCGGCCGAGCAGCTCGCAGGCATAGGCGATGACGTCGGCGTTGGGCGCCGGCAGGTCGTCGGCCACGTTCCAGATTTCGACCTTGCCGTCTTCGCGCGCCGTCGCCTTCAGGGCGCTGGCAGCGAGATCCTCGACGTGGATGCGCGAGAAGACCTGGCCGGGTTTGTCGATATGCTGCGCCGTTCCCGCTCTCACGCGGTCGAGCGTGCTGCGGCCGGGACCGTAGATGCCAGGCAGCCGCAGGATGTGAAGGGACGTGCCCGTCTCAGTGGCAAGCGCGCGCCAGCCCTGTTCGGCGGCGAGCCGTTGGCGGCTGCGCGGCTGCGTCGGAAGGGCGGGCGTCATCTCGTCGACCCAGCCACCCTCGTGATCGCCATAGACGCCGGTGGTCGAGAGGTAGCCCAGCCAGCGGACGCGGCAGAGCAGGTCGCGGCAGATGCGCAGCGCCGGATCGCCGGTCTCGCCCGGCGCGATCGTACAGAGGACGTGGGTGGGCGCCCCGAAGGCGTCCGACGAAAGCGACGTCGTGTCGTCGAACCGGTGAGCTTCGATGCCTGCTTCGCGCAGCCTGCGTGCTTTCTCCTCGCTCGTGCAGGTGCCCGCCACCGTCCAGCCCTGCACCCTCGCAAGCTTGGCGATTTCAAGGCCGCTGAAGCCCAGACCGAAAATGAAAAGTCGTCTTGCCATCTTGTCAGGAACGCCTCCGCACGGTTCTTTTCAACCATGTTGTTCAAAGCAAAGTCGCTGTGGCCGCTGCTCGGCCTCGTCGTCGCGGCGCCGTCGCTCGCCCAGCCCATTCCCGTCATCCCGGCCCCGGCAACGTCCTTGCCCGGGCCGCCCGCACTGGAGACGCGGCCCGATCACGTCCGCCGCTACACCGAGTGCATGCAGCTCGCCCGGATGGAGCCGCTGAAGGCCCTGCCGGCGGCAGAGAAATGGATCGTCGAAGGCGGGGGCATGGGCGCCCGGCACTGCGTCGCGCTCGCCATGTTCCGGTCGGGCAAGCCTGCCCAGGCCGCGGCGCAGTTCGAGGCCATCGCCCGCGACATGAGCCAGGAACGGCCGGGCCTGCGCGCCGAACTGTATGCCCAGGCGGGACAGGCGTGGATGGAGGCCGGCAGCGCCGAGAAGGCCGCCGCCGCGCAGAGCCGGGCGCTGGAGCTCAAGGCCAACGATCCCGATCTCTGGATCGATCGCGGCTTGTCCTACGCCGCCATGCAATCCTGGCCGCGCGCCATCTCGGACTTCGACCAGGCCATCCGCCTGCGCCAGGACGATGTCGAAGCGCTGGTGCTGCGCGCCGCGGCCTGGCGCAATGCCCGCGATCCCGGCCGCGCCCTGGTCGACGTCAATCGCGCCCTGTCGATCGCGCCCGGCAATGCCGAGGCGCTGCTCGAGCGGGGCACGATTCATCTCGCCCGCGGGTCGCGGGACGCCGCCAGCGCCGACTTCAACCGGGTGCTGAAACTGGTACCGGCGGGCTCGCCAGCCGCCCGCCGCGCCGAAGCCGGGCTCGGCAATGGCGCGCCCGCTCCCGCCGCCCCCACGACTCCGCCCACGGGCGGGAAGCGATAGCCTCGCGATGACCAGTCAGGTAAAATCCATGCAAATGAACAAAGCCCTCTCGTCGATCGCTCTCCTCGGTGCCCTGGTCCTTGTCGTGCCGGCGCTCGCCCAGCCGGCCGCCGCCCCGCAGCCGCCCGCATCCTACTACCCGGCGCCGCCTCCGGAGCGCGCGCCGGTGACCGAGCGGGGCGCGTCCCCTGCCGATCTCTCGTCGCCGCTGCCGCCGACGCCCCCGAAGGTCGAGCGGACCATCATCGATTCCGACGCCGAGGCGCAGCTGTTCGCGGACGCGCGCAAGATCACATGGGGCCGTCATTCCAAGATCAAGGGCGCCAAGCCCGGCGAAGTGACGGTGACCCGCCAGGGCAATCTGTGGACCGTGAAGGGCCGCCTCGACAGCGTCGCGCCGGGCACCGAGGGCGACTGGGTCTCCATCGACGGCGTGGTCGAGCGCATCGCGGCGGGCGTCGTCCAGGTTCGCGGCGAGGTCGCCTTCCGTGTCGCCACGGTCGAGAAGGGCACGCCCTGCAAGGTGGCGGGCCTGCTCACCTTCCGCCGTTCGGGCAAGTCGCAGGTCTGGCGCCTGGCCGAGGGCGACAATCCCTGCGACGGCAAGCGCGAGGGCTTCGACCTCGTGATGGCCAAGCAGGGCGAGAAGAAGCCCGTCCCGCCGCAGCCGAAGCGCAGCTGATCGGCTAGCGCTGCGACCTGATGGTCGCGATGGCGGCGCGGGCCAGCGCGTCGGCGCGTTCGTTCTCGGGATGGCCGCTATGGCCCTTCACCCAGTGCCACTCGACGTGATGGACGGCGCGGGCGGCGTCGAGGCGCTGCCATAGCTCGACGTTCTTCACCGGCTTCTTGTCGGAGGTCTTCCAGCCGTTCTTCTTCCAGCCGTGGATCCACTTGGTGACGCCGTCCTTCACATAGACGCTGTCGGTGAAGAGGCGGACATGGCAGGGCCGCTTCAAAGCCTCGAGACCCTGGATCGCCGCCATCAGCTCCATGCGGTTGTTGGTCGTCGCGCGGTCGCCGCCGGACAGCTCGCGTTCCTTGTCGCCCATGCGCAGGATCGTGCCCCATCCGCCGGGGCCGGGATTCCCGCTGCACGCGCCGTCGGTGAAGATCTCGACTTTCGGCGTCTCGCTCACAATCCCCTCTTACAGGCCGTAATCCGCCAGACACATGACGCCGCGATGGAAGCGCAGCTTGGCGAGGTATTCCTGCGGGTCCTTGCGCTTCACCAGCGCGTTGGGCGGGGTGTGCACCCAGTCGTAGAGCCGGGTCAACAGGAAGCGCAGGGCCGCGCCGCGCGCCAGCAGGGGCAGCGCCCGCTTCTCGTCGTCGCCCAGCCGGCGCACGCGCTCGTAACCCTGCAGCAGGGCGCGCGCCTTGGTGGCGTTGAAGGAATTGTCGATCTCGAAGCACCAGGCGTTGAGGCAGATCGCGACGTCGTAGGCCAGCAGGTCGTTGCAGGCGAAGTAGAAGTCGATCAGGCCCGAGAGCCTGTCCTGCAGGAAGAAGACATTGTCGTTGAACAGGTCGGCATGGATCACGCCAGCCGGCAGGTCGCGCGGCCAGTTCGCTTCGAAGAACTCGATCTCGGCCCCCAGCTCACGGTCGAGCGGCACATCGATCTCGCGCCGGCAACCTTCCCAGAGCGGGCGCCAGCCCGACACCGACAGTGCGTTGGGTCGTCTCAGCGCGAAGTCCTGGCCGGCGAGGTGCATGCTGGCCAGCGCCTCGCCGACGGGCGCGCAGTGCGCGACCGTCGTGCGGCGCGGCCACATGCCGTGCAGGAAACTGGTGATCGCCGCCGGCTTGCCGGCCAGCGTGCGCAGCGCGTTGCCGTCGCGGCCGTGGATCGGCTGCGGGCAGGTGATGCCGCGCGCGGCGAGATGGTCCATCAGGCCGAGGAAGAAGGGCAGGTCCCGCGGATCGACGCGCTTCTCGTAGAGCGTGACGATGAACTGGCCCTTCGTCGTCGTGAGGAGGAAGTTGGAGTTCTCGACGCCTTCGGCGATTCCCTTGAAGGAATCGGCTTGGCCGATATCGTATTCGGCCAGAAACGCTTCGAGCTCGGTGTCGCCGACTTCCGTGTAGACCGCCACCTCAGGCCACCAGCGCGCGCGGCAGCTTGAACACGACGCTTTCCTCGGTCGTGCGCACTTCCTCGACGGTGACGTCGTAGCGGGCGCGGCAGGCCTCGATCAACTCGTCGACCAGCAACTCGGGTGCCGAGGCGCCGGCGGTGATGCCGAGGCGGTGCGCATCGCCCAGCCAGTCCCAGTCCATGTCGGCGGCCCGTTGCACCAGGCGCGACCTCGCGCAGCCATAGTTGGCGGCAACTTCGACCAGACGCATCGAGTTCGAGGAGTTGGGGGCGCCGATCACCACCATCGCATCGCAGCGCTGGGCGATCGCCTTGACCGCGGCCTGGCGGTTGGTCGTGGCGTAGCAGATGTCTTCCATCTTCGGTCCCTGGATCGACGGGAACCGGCGGCGCAGGGCGGACACGATGCCGGTGGTGTCGTCGACCGACAGGGTGGTCTGGGTGGCGTAGGCGAGGTTCTCCGGATCGTCGACGGTGAGCGTCTCGGCCTGGGCCACATCCTCGACCAGCACCACCTTGCCTGTCGGAAGCTGCCCCATCGTGCCGATCACCTCGGGATGGCCGGCATGGCCGATCAGCACGACGGTGCGGCCCGACTGGGCGTGGCGCTCGGCCTCGCGATGGACCTTGGAGACCAGCGGGCAGGTCGCATCGACATAGAGCAGGTTGCGGCGGCTGGCCTCGGCCGGCACCGATTTCGGCACGCCATGCGCGGAAAACACGACGGGCCGGTCGTCGGGCACCTCGTCCAGTTCGTCGACGAAGATCGCGCCCTGCGCCTCGAGGTTCTCGACCACGAAACGATTGTGCACGATCTCGTGCCGGACATAGACCGGCCGGCCGTAACGCTCCAGCGCACGCTCGACGATCTGGATGGCACGGTCGACGCCGGCGCAGAAGCCGCGCGGGCTGGCGAGCAGGATCGTGAGCGGCTTCTTCGGGGCAATCATGAGAATTCGTTCGACGCGATGCCGACCCGCTCGCTTGCGGGCCTGCGGACCATTGCCTAGAGTCCGTGCAGTACGGATCTGGCGCGGCACCGTAACAAAGCCGCCGCAACGGGGAAAGCAACATGACCGAACCGGTTGTCGCGGCCAGGGCGCCATCGAAGGTGGCTCTCGAGGCGGGCAAGGACTATTGGTGGTGCGCCTGCGGCCTCAGCAAGTCCCAGCCCTTCTGCGACGGCAGCCACAAGGGCACCGGCCTCGCCCCGATGAAGTATTCGGTCGAAAAGGCCGGCGACTACTGGCTCTGCGACTGCAAGCACACTTCGAAGAAACCGCTTTGCGACGGCACACACAAGACCCTGGCATGACATTGAAAACGTATCTCCGCGCCGCGCCTGTCGCGCTGGCGCTTCTTCTTTCCGCCTGCGGCGGCAAGTCCGAGGATTCCGCGACCGCCTACTGTCCGGCGCCGTTCACGGTCCAGGATGCGGGGCGGCTGACGCATTTCAGGGACGGCGCGGGCCGCGATCCGCGCGACGTGGAATATGAAGCGGCATTGGCCGGCGTCGGCGCGACCTGCACCCTGCGGCGCAATCGAATGGACGTGAACCTGATCATGCGCGTCGCGGTCACCGCCGGTCCCTCGGTCGCCGCCGGGCAGACGCGGGTTCCGTATTTCGTGCGAGTGCTCGGCAGCTCGGGCCAGGTCGTCCAGGGCCAGGACTTCACCGCCGACTTCAAACTGTCGAGCGCCAACCCGCGCGGCCAGTCGCAGGAGGAGCTGACGCTCACCCTGCCGTTCAACCAGATTTCGGAGCTCGGGAGCTACCGCATTGCCGTCGGCCTCAAGCCGTCGATGGAAGAGCTCGACTACAACCGGCGGCAGGGCCTGCGCTGATGAGCGCCTATGCCGACAGGCTGGAAGCATTGGCCGCCCAGGCGGCCGATCGCTGCACGACCTGCGGCAAGTGTTTCGAGGCCTGCCCGACGGCACGCGAAAGCGGAATGGACATGGGCCAGTCCGTCGAGCGTGTCGGCGAATTGCTGTCGCTGACGCGCGAGGGCGGCGTCGCGGCGCCGCTGCTCGACAAATGGCTCGGCGCCTGCGACGGCAGTGCCCAGTGCAGCGCCGCCTGCCCCGAGGACATCAACGTCCGCCAGTGGGTGACCATCGCAAAATTGAAGTCGCTGCAGGCCGCGCGGCCGGTGCAGGAGGGGGCGGCCAACGCGGCCGGCCGCTTCCGCCACATGGCGCAGGCCGTGCGTCTGCTGGCCAGCATGCAGCTTCCCTCCGAGACGCTGAAGCAGATCCTCGCGCCGGCCGAGCGGCGCACCGCCGACGTGCTGTTCTATACGGGCTGCAACGTGCTGCGCACGCCGCACATCGTGCTGAACGTCATGGACATCCTCGACGCGCTGGATCTCGACTTCGACGTGGTCGGCGGCACCGCGCATTGCTGCGGCGTCTACCAGTTCCAGGAAGCCGATCTCCCGACCTATGAACGCGTGGGTCATCGCACCTTCCAGCGCTTCGGCCAGTCGGGTGCCTCGAAGGTGCTGACCTGGTGCCCGACCTGCACCAAGAATTTCGACGAGCTCGAGAAGGACGTCGAGGAACCGTCGTTCGACCTCGGACATGTCAGCGAGTTCCTGGCCGCGAACCTCGAGGCGCTGAAGGCGCGCTTCACGGCGGACCAGCCGAAGCGCCGCGTCGTGATCCACGAGCACCAGGGCATCGGCGCCACCGTCGGGAGCGTCCGCAACCTGTTGCGCGCCGTGCCCAACCTCGAACTGGTCGAGCTGCCGCAGGATTCCGGCTTCTCTTATGCCTGCGGCGGCCAGGCCGCGAAGTTCAAGGCGCGCGAGCAGGCGATCCATCGCGACCTGGTGATGGGCGCGGTCGATGCCGGCGCCGACACGATCGTCACCATGTATCATTCCTGCCATCGCGCGCTCTCCGGCGCCGAGGCGATCTATCCCTCGCTGCGCGTCGTGAACTTCACCGACGTGCTGGCCGAGGCGCTGGGTCGCGGCGGCCATCCCGACTACTACCAGCTCTACAAGCGCGGCGGCGCGATGGACGAGGCGGTGGCTGCCGCGCGCGGCTTCCTCGAGAAAAACGGCGTGCGCATCGACGAGAACGCCGTGAGGTCGCTGACGGCCGACATCTTCAACGAAACCGGCCTCGGCGGACCGCGCGAGGCCTTCGCCGAAGCTTTCACGGCACTGGCCCGCGAGGGCTGACACGGACGTGACGGCACCCGACGTCTGGCTCTTCTCCTACGGCACATTGCAGCAGGAAGACGTGCAGCTCGCGACCTTCGGCAGGCGGCTCGAAGGTCGTGCCGATGCCCTGCCGGGCTATGCGACCTCGCTGCTCGAGATCCGGGACGCCGAGGTCGTGAAGACCAGCGGCAAGACGCATCACCTCATCGCGCTGCCTTCCGGCCGTGCCGAAGACGAGGTGCCGGGCGTGGTGCTGCGGATCACCCCCGCCGAGCTTGCCGCTGCCGACACCTACGAGGTGTCGGACTACAGGCGCATCGCCGTGCGCCTGAAGTCCGGCCTCGAAGCCTACGTCTACGTCGCCGCCTGAAGGCGCCGCGTCAGCCGAACGAGCCGGCCACCTGACGCGTCGCCGCGTTCAGCCGGTTCCACACGTTGATGCTGGCGATGGCGATCAGCAGGCCCGAGAGCGCGGTCTCGTCATAGTGGCGGCGCGCTTCCTCCCAGACGGAATCGGGAATCGCGTCCTCCTTGTCGGCGAGGCGGGTCGTCGCCTCGGTGAGGGCGAGCGCCGCACGCTCGGCATCGGTGAACCACGGTGCTTCGCGCCAGGCGGCCACGGCATGGATGCGGTCGTCGCTCTCGCCAGCCTTTTTCAGTTCGCGCGCGTGCATGGCGACGCAGAGGCTGCAGCCGTTGATCTGGCTGGCGCGCAGATGGACCATGTACAACGTCGTCTGCGGGACGCCCGCCTTGTGAGGGATCGCCCCCAGCGCAAGCATGGTCTTCATCGCTTCGGGCAGGACGAGGGCGGGGTTCTTCATACGAGGGTGCAAGATTGCTTCTCCTTAGTCGTCACACCGGCCCGGTGCGGGCCGTCATGGCGTTGACGGATGGCGTCGGGAGACTGTGACGATGGACGAGCAGAAATTTCTGGCCGAGCGCTTCGAGGCCAACCGGCCGCATCTGCGGCGCGTGGCCTATCGGATGTTGGGCTCGGCCGCGGAGGCCGAGGATGCCGTGCAGGAGGCCTGGCTGCGGTTCGGCCGCAGCGACACCGGCGGCGTCGACAATCTCGGCGGCTGGCTGACCACGGTCACGGCCCGCATCTGCCTCGACATGCTGCGTGCCCGCAAGTCGCGCCGCGAGGAAGCGCTCGACGATCGGACGCCGGGCGGCGAGACGGCCGGCGGCTTCGAGCCCGAGCAGGAGGCGCAGCTCGCGGACTCGGTTGGCCTTGCGATGCTGGTGGTGCTGCAGGCGTTGACGCCGGCCGAGCGCGTGGCCTTCGTTCTGCACGACATGTTCGACATTCCCTTCGACGCGATCGCCCCGGTCGTCGGCCGCACGCCGGAGGCGACCCGGCAGCTCGCCAGCCGCGCCCGCCGCCGCGTCCAGGGGGCGCCCGCCGTTCCCGAGTTCGAACTGGCGCGTCAGCGCAAGGTCGTCGATGCCTTCCTCGCGGCCTCGCGCGATGGCGATTTCGAGGGGCTGCTGGCGGTGCTCGACCCAGACGTCGTGGTGCGCGCCGACGCCGCCGCGGTCGACCTTGGCAACGATCGCGAACTGCGCGGTGCCCGTCCGGTGGCCCAGTTCTTCAAGGGGCGTGCGCAACTCGCACGCGCCGCGCTGGTCGACGGTCGCGTCGGCGTGGTCGTGGCGCCGCAGGGCCGGCTGCTCCTCGTGCTGGTTCCCGTCGTGGTCGACGGACGAATCGCCGGGATCGACGTGGTCGCCGATCCCGCGCGGCTCGCCGCCTTCGAGCTGGGCGTCTTCGACGCCTGACGGTCAGCCGCTGCGGAAGGCGTCGAGGACGAGCCCGCGCAGCCAGCGGTTGGCGGCGTCGCCGTCGGCCGAGGCATGCCAGTAGAGATAGAGGTCCAGGGTCGGCATCCGGAAGGGAAAGGCCACTGTCTCCGTTCTGAGCCCGGCCGACAGGATCGGGGCGTAGCGCTCGGCCATGGTGAGGACGAGATCGCTGGCCGCCACCGCGCGCAGCGCCGCGAGATAGTTGCGGCAGCGCAGGCGAATGCGGCGGCTGAGGCCGCGCTTGGAAAGCTCGACGTCTTCCAGGCCCGGCCCCTGCCGGCGCGATGTCACCATGACATGGTCCTGCTCGAGATAGCGGTCGAGCGTCAGGCGGCCTTTGCGCAGCGCCGGATGACCGCGCCGCATCACCACCACAGCCCGGTCGGCGCTGATCTTCTGGCGGCGCACGCCGTCGGTCAGCGGCAGCGCGATGTCGATGGCGAGGCTCACCGTACCGGTTCCGAGCGCGCTCTCGACGTTGCGGCGGCGCACCTGCACGGTGCGCAGGTCGATGCCCCGTCCGGCGCGGGCGATGCGGCCCATGATGGCGGGCAGCATCAGCGTCTCGGTGGGATCGCGCAGGCTGATGGTGAACTGCGCTTCCGATGTCGCGGGATCGAAACGGCCGGCGCCGGCGACCAGCCGGTCCAGCGCCTCCAGGCCCTGGCGCAGCGGCGCGACCAGCTCGCGGGCGAGCGGCGTCGGCACCAGCTTGCGGCCCTCGCGAGTGAGGAGCGGATCGCCGAACATCAGGCGCAGGCGCGCCAGCGAGTGGCTGATCGCCGACTGGCTGAGGTTCAGCCGCTCCGCGGCGCGCGTGACGCCGCCCTCGCCGAGGATCGCATCGAGCACCCGCAGGAGTTCGAGATCGACGCGCCTTTCATGAACCATATGAATGGATACCCATGACAAACCACCATTTCTCTCATTGTCAGGGCGCGCCTAGCTTGCGGTCAACCCAACCGCAGGAGACCCGTCATGGAGTTCGTTCATTCCGACAAGGTGAAGGCGCTTCAGGAAAAGGTCGCCGCCTTCATGGACGCCCACATCTATCCCAACGAGGATCGCTACGAACGCGAGGTGGCGGACGGCGACCGGTGGCAGCCCAGCCGGATCATGGAGGATCTGAAGGCCAAGGCGCGCGCGGAGGGGCTGTGGAACCTGTTCCTGCCGGGCGACCATGGCGCGGGGCTGACCAACCTCGAATACGCGCCGCTGTGCGAGATCATGGGCCGTTCCAGGATCGCCCCCGAGGCGTTCAACTGTTCCGCTCCCGACACCGGCAACATGGAGACGCTCGCCCTCTACGGCACCGAGGCGCAGAAGAAGGAATGGCTGGAGCCGCTGCTCGACGGCACCATCCGCTCCGCCTTCGCCATGACCGAGCCGGCGGTCGCCTCGTCCGATGCGACCAACATCGAAAGCTCGATCGTGCGCGATGGCGACCACTATGTCCTGAACGGGCGCAAGTGGTGGACCACGGGGGCGTCCAGCCCGCTCTGCAGGATCCTGATTTTCATGGGCAAGACGGATGCGCGCAGTCCCGACCGCTACCGCCAGCAATCGATGATCCTGGTGCCGCGCGACACACCAGGCGTCACGGTGCTGCGCAGCCTGCCGATGTTCGGCTACGACGACGCGCCGCACGGCCATGCCGAGGTGCTGTTCGAGGATGTCCGCGTGCCCGTCGAGAACATCCTGCTGGGCGAGGGCCGGGGCTTCGAGATCGCCCAGGGCAGGCTGGGACCGGGCCGCATCCATCACTGCATGCGCGCCATCGGCGCCGCCGAGCGCACGCTCGAGAAGATGTGCAAGCGCGTGAAGTCGCGCGTGGCCTTCGGCCGGCCGCTCGCCGAGCAGACGGTGACCCTGGAGCGCATCGCGGAGGCCCGCATCATGATCGAGCAGGCGCGGCTCCTGGTGCTCAAGGCCGCCTGGATGATGGACACGGTCGGCAACAAGGTCGCCCGCCCGGAGATCGCGATGATCAAGGTCGCGGTGCCCACCATGCTGACCAGGGTCACCGACATGGCGATCCAGGCCTTCGGCGGTGCCGGCGTCTCGGACGATTTCGGACTCGCCTACACCTACGCTTCCGCCCGCTCGATGCGCATCTTCGACGGCCCCGACGAGGTGCACCGCAACCAGATCGGCAAGCTGGAACTGGCGCGGTACAACTGAGGCGGCGATCCGGTCGGGCTATCGTTCCGGGGTGGCCAGAACCGCCCAGGCGGCGTCGGCGAAGAACGCCGTGTGGGCGCTGAGCGGGCCTTCGAAGCGACCGTACACCTTGTAGGTTGCGGGCTGCATGACGGTGCCGATGGCGGAGGCGGCGGCGAGGTCCGGGTCTCGAGTCGGGATCTCGCCGGCCGTCATCGCGCTCACGATGACCTCGCGCACGACGTCGACCGGATTGGGCGTGCCGTCCGGGACCATCGCCAGGAACAGGTGCTGGGTGAGCAGGTGGTAGGCGAACAGCGACCAGTCCCGGTCCGCCCATTCGCAGTAGCAGCGGACGATGGCCTCGATCTTGTCGCGCAGGCCCGTGACCGGCCGGTGCGCCTCGGCCAGCGCCTCGGCCAGGGCGCGGTGGTGGCCGAGGAAGATGTCGAGCGCGAGCTGCTCCTTGCTGGGGAAGTAGCGGTAGATCGTGCCCTCGGCGATCGACGCCGCCATGGCGATTTCGCGGGTCGTGGTTTCGGCGACGCCGCGTGCCACGAACAGGGTGAGGGCCGCGCGCTCTACGCGGGCTTTTGTCTCTTCGGCTTTGCCCATGCCGCGCATCCTATGAGGGAGCGCTCACTCGGGAAAGAGGGTCCGTCACCTTCCGGGCACAACCAGCGCCAGTCGATCACCCAGTCGGGGCGGGCGTCTTGCGGGGCTGCAGCGCTGTAAAGCGGGGAGAATTCGTCGAACGACCGGCGGATGAACATGCCAACCTCCATAAGTGAGTAAACACTCATAAAATAAGTGAGCGATCACTCAATTACAAGGGCGCGGTCGCTTTTCCCGCGAATTCCCGCCGCTGCGCGCCTTTGTGCGTGGACGCCGAACGGGGGCGTGCCTATGGTCCGTCCACCCAGACGATCCCTGTGGGAGAGACCATCCGCGAGGATGGCGCCGAAGGAGCAACCGGCCCCGGAAACTCTCAGGCCAACGGACCGCAGGAGGATGGGTCTCTGGAAAGCGGCTTGCGCCCCATTCGGCGCATGCCCACCGACGAAGTAAGCCGGCTCTTCAGCCGGCGAATCTTTCAGGTCTCCGGACAGAGGGGGTCGCGAGCGGCGCAGTCCTTGCGTCGCCACGGCGCGACTCCGGTCGCGTTCAACGCGACTTCGACGGAGACTCTTTTGACCGAAGCACCAGCCGGCCCCCTGAAGCGCACGCCGCTCTACGACCTTCATCGCGAGCTGGGCGCGCGCCTGGTGCCGTTCGCCGGCTACGAGATGCCGGTCCAGTACCCGACCGGCATCCTGGTCGAGCACAATCACACCCGCACCGCCTGCGGCCTCTTCGACGTCTCGCACATGGGCCAGGTCCGGCTCACCGCAAAGCCCGACCACAGTGCCGCGAAGGCGATGGAAACCCTGGTGCCGGGCGACATCGCCGGCCTGCAGCCGGGCCAGCAGCGCTACACCCAGTTCACCAACGATGCCGGCGGTATCCTCGACGACCTGATGGTGACCAACGCGGGCGACCACCTGCTCGTCGTGGTCAACGCCGCCTGCAAGGATGCCGACCTGGCGCACATGCAGAACCACCTCTCGGCCACCTGCGAGGTCGAGCCGATGTTTTCGCGCGGGCTTCTGGCGCTGCAGGGACCGCAGGCTTCGGCGGTGCTGTCGCGGCTGGTGCCGCAGGTCGCGACCCTGAAGTTCATGACCGGCACCTATGTCGAGATCGACGGCGCGCGCTGCTACGTCACGCGCTCGGGCTACACCGGCGGCGACGGCTACGAGATCTCGACGCCGGCCGACCAGACCGATGCGATCGCTCGCAAGCTGCTGTCGAATCCTGAAGTGAAACCGATCGGGCTGGGCGCGCGCGATTCGCTGCGCCTCGAAGCGGGCCTCTGCCTCTACGGCCACGACATCGATACGACCACCACGCCGGTCGAGGCCGTGCTGCTGTGGAGCGTCGGCAAGGAGCGCCGCGTGCAGGGCGGCTTTCCCGGCGCGTCGGTCATCCAGAAGCAGATCGCCGAAGGCTCGACGCGCAAGCGCGTGGGCCTTCTGCCCGACGGCAAGGCCATCGCGCGCGAAGGCGCGGAGATCGCCATCGGCGGCAAGATCGTCGGTACGGTGACATCGGGCGGCTTCGCGCCGACCCTCGGCCGCGCCATCGCCATGGGCTACGTCGAACGCGCCCAGTCGGCCAACGGGACCAAGGTCGATCTCATGGTGCGCGGCAAGCCCGTGCCTGCCGAGATTGTGCCCATGCCTTTCGTCAAACACGCCTACTACCGCGGATAAGGGAGCTAGAGATGGCCGTCACCAAGTACACCGAAGAGCATGAGTGGGTCCGCGTCGAAGGCGATGTCGCCACCGTCGGCATCACGCAATACGCCCAGGAGCAGCTGGGCGACGTGGTGTTCGTGGAAGTGCCCGCCGTCGGCCGCAAGGTCGCCAAGGGCGAGGCCTGCGCCGTGGTCGAGTCGGTCAAGGCCGCGTCCGACATCTACGCCCCCGTGGCGGGCGAGATCGTCGAAGGCAATGCGGCGCTCGCCGACTCGCCGGGCGACGTCAACGCCGAGCCGACGGGCAAGGGCTGGTTCTTCAAGCTGAAGCTCGCCGACAAGGCCGAGCTCGATGGCTTGATGGACGAGGCGGCCTACGACGCCTTCGTGAAGAGCCTGGGCTAAACGGAGCACCTAATGCGCTATCTCCCCCTCACTGACGCCGATCGCCGGGAGATGCTCTCGGTCATCGGCGCCAAGTCGGTCGACGACCTCTTCAAGGACGTGCCGGCCTCGGCCCGGCTCGGCGCCAAGATCGGCGGCCTGCCCGATCACCAGGGCGAGCTCGAAGTCGAGCGCGCCTTCCAGGCCTTCGCGGCGAAGAACGTCTCGCCGGGCACCGCGCCCTTCTTCATCGGCGCCGGCGCCTATCGCCATCATGTGCCCTCGACCGTGGATTACATGATCCAGCGCGGCGAGTTCCTGACCTCCTACACGCCGTATCAGCCGGAGATCACGCAAGGCACCTTGCAGTATCTCTTCGAGTTCCAGACCCAGGTGACGTTGCTCACCGGCATGGAAGTGGCCAACGCCTCGATGTACGACGGCTCGACCGGCACGACCGAGGCCGTCCTGATGGCCAACCGCATCACCCGCCGCCACAAGGCGCTGATCTCGGGCGGCCTGCATCCGCAGTATCGCAGCATCATCGAGACCACGGCCAAGTGGGAAGGCTTCAAGGCAATCTTCTCCAAGGCCGATGCCGAAGGCCTCGAAGACCTGATCGCCTCGGTCGACAAGGACACGTCCTGCGTCGTCGTCCAGAACCCGAGCTTCTTCGGCCACGTGCGCGACTTCACCAAGCTCGCCGAGGCCTGCCATGCGGCCGGCGCGCTGCTGATCGTCGTCGTGACGGAAGTCGTGTCGCTCGGCCTCCTGAAGCCGCCGGGCGAGATGGGCGCGGACATCGTGGTCTGCGAGGGTCAGTCGATCGGCAATGGGCTGGGCTTCGGCGGCCCGTATGTCGGCCTGTTCGCGACCCGCGACAAATACATGCGCCAGATGCCGGGCCGCCTGGTCGGCGAAACGGTCGATGCCGACGGCAAACGCGGCTTCGTGTTGACGTTGTCGACGCGCGAGCAGCATATCCGCCGCGAAAAGGCGACCTCCAACATCTGCACCAATGCCGGCCTCTGCGCGCTGGCCTTCACGGTGCATCTCACCCTGCTGGGCGAGGCGGGTTTCACCCGGTTGGCCGAACTGAACCACGCCAAGGCCTCGCAACTCGCCGACAAGATCGCGGCGATCCCCGGCGTCACGGTGCTTAACGACAGTTTCTTCAACGAGTTCACCGTGAAGCTGCCGAAGCAAGCGGCCGAAGTCGTCGAGGCGCTGGCGGCCAAGCGCATCCTGGGCGGCCTGCCGGTGTCGCGCCTGATCCCCAACGATCCCTCGGTCGCGAACCTGCTGCTCGTGGCGGCGACCGAGACGGCGACCGATGCGGGCATGGACCCGCTCGTCGCCGCCCTGAAGGAGGTGCTGTGATGGTACAGTCGCTCGACCGCAGCCAAGGACGCGCTGGCAGTGTGTCCGCCGGTTCCGTCAACACGCACGGCACCTATACCGGAAACCGGGCGCTCCAGATCGAGGAGCCGCTGATCTTCGAGATGGGCCAGGCCGGACGCTGCGGCGTCGACCTGCCCGAACCGCCGAAGGTGAAGGACCGGCTGAACGGCCTGCGCCGCAAGGGTGAGATCGGCCTGCCGGGCCTGTCAGAGCCGCAGGTGGTCCAGCACTACACGCGACTCAGCCAGAAGAACTACGCCATCGACATGGGCGTCTACCCGCTGGGGTCGTGCACCATGAAGCACAATCCCCGCATCAACGAGAAGGTCGCGCGCCTGCCCGGCATCGGCGATCTCCATCCGCTGCAGCCGGTTTCGACCGTGCAGGGCGCGCTGGAGCTGATCGACAGCCTGGCGCACTGGCTGAAGACCCTCACCGGCATGCCGGCCGTGGCGATGTCGCCGGCCGCCGGCGCGCATGGCGAGATGTGCGGCATGATGGCTATCGCGGCGGCCCTCGAGGCCAAGGGCGAGCGCGCCAAGCGCCGCACCGTGCTGGCGCCCGAATCGGCGCATGGCACCAACCCCGCGACGGCGGCGGCTCTGGGCTTCGTCGTAAAGCCGATCCCGGCCAACGATCGCGGCCGCGTCGACCTCGCGGCGCTGAAGGCGGCGCTAGGTCCCGACGTGGCGGCGATCATGCTGACCAATCCCAACACCTGCGGCCTGTTCGAGAGCGAGATCGTCGAGATCTCCAAGGCCGTGCACGAGGCGGGCGCCTACTTCTACTGCGACGGCGCCAACTTCAATGCCATCGTGGGCCGCGTGCGGCCGGGCGATCTCGGCATCGACTGCATGCACATCAATCTGCACAAGACCTTCTCGACGCCGCATGGCGGCGGCGGGCCGGGGGCGGGGCCGGTGGTGCTGTCGGCCGCGCTGGCGCCCTATGCGCCCTATCCCTGGATCGTGAAGGACGGCGACACGTGGCGCGTCGCCGAGGACGGCGCGAAAGTCGACGGCCTGCCGCTCGGCCGCCTGAAGGCGTTCCACGGCCAGATGGGCATGTTCTCGCGCGCGCTGGCCTACATCATGAGCCACGGCGCCGACGGCTTGAAGCAGGTCGCCGAGGACGCGGTCCTCAACGCCAACTACGTGATGGCCTCGCTCAAGGACGTGATGAGCCCGGCCTTCGAAGGACCGTGCATGCACGAGGCGTTGTTCGACGACAGCTTCCTCAAGGACACGGGGGTCAGCACGCTCGACTTCGCCAAGGCGATGATCGACGAGGGCTATCACCCGATGACCATGTACTTCCCGCTGGTGGTGCATGGCGCGATGCTGATCGAGCCGACCGAGAGCGTGGCCAAGGAGGACCTGGACCAGTTCATCGGCGCGCTGCGCTCGCTCACGGCCAAGGCCAAGACCGGCACCGCCGCCGCCGACTTCAAGGCGTCGCCCCTCTACGCGCCGCGCCGCCGCCTCGACGAGACGCTGGCCGCCCGCAAGCCGGTCCTGCGCTGGAAGCCGTCGAACAACCCGCCGGGCACCGACCCGATGAAGCAGGCGGCGGAGTGACAGGCACGAAGCGCCTGTCATCCTGAGGCCACAGGCCGAAGGATCCTTCTCTGCGCTCAGGATTGCCCAATCGGACCGACGGTCCGACTGGGCAAAGAAAAAGCCCCCGCCTTGCGGCGGGGGCGCCAGGTTGCCCGCTCTTGTTATTTGCGGGCGATCCCTATTTTCTGAAGATCAGTGCAGACGGCGCGGCAGTTCGGCGATGGACTCGTCGATCATCGCCTGAGTGCGGCCGCTGCCGACCTGCTCCTTGAGCAGGGTGCGGGTGGCGGCCAGCGCCACGTCGACGGCCATGTTGCGCACTTCCCGCGAGGCCTGGGCCTCCGCCTGGGCGATGCGGTCCTTGGCCTGCTGCTCACGGCGGGCAATGAGCGCTTCACGCTCCTCGGCCGCGTGTTGCGTGAGGCGCACCGCCTCCTGCCTGGCCTGGGCCACGATCTCCTGCGCGAGCTTGGCGGAATCGGCCAGGCCTTTCTGGGCTTCGTCGCGTGCCTTCTGCGCCTCGTTGCGCAGCTTCTCGGCTTCGCCGAGCGTGCGCGCGATGAGGGCGGTGCGGTCGTCGAGGAGCTTGGTCAGTCCCTTGACGAGCTGCTTGCCGGCGATCGCCAGGAAGAGGAAGAAGGCAACCGCAACCCAGAACGTCGGATCGGAGAACAAGCCTCCGCCGCCGCCATGTGCGTCGGCTGCCCATGCGGTACCGATCATGGCTTGCCTGCCTTTGCTGCCTCGTCGACGGCACGGGAAACCTGTGCGGGATCGGCAGATCCCACCAGCTTGCCCAGCACCGCCGTGGCGATTTCCGTCGACATGCTGGCGAGGCCCGCGAGGGCCTGCGTGCGCTGCTCGCCGATCCGCTTCTCGGCGGCGACGATGTCGGCACCCAGCCGGTCGCTGACTTCGTGCAGCTTGGCCGAGGTCTGGGCCGCGGCGGCCTCCGAGGCCTCGCGGATCAGGCCGGAAGCCTGGCCGCGCGCTTCGGCGAGCGCCTTGTCCTGCTCGACACCCGCGGCACGGGCCGCGTCGTTGGCCTTCTGGGCCGCGTCGAGGTCCGCCTGGATCTTGTGCTCGCGGCTCTCGATCGTCTTGCCGATCTTCGGCAGGACGGCCTTGGCCATGAGGAAATACAGAACGGCAAAGCACACCACCAACCAGAAGATCTGGGTGGGGAACCTCGTGAGGTCGAACTGCGGCATGCCGGCCGCCTGCGCGGCAAACGGCAGCCCGACCAGGGCTGCCGCGGCGACCGAAATCCGAAGTGCCTGAACGGGCACGATCGAACTCAGGCGAAGAGGGCGATCAGCGCGACGATCAGCGCGAACAGCGCGATGGCCTCGGTGACGGCGAAGCCGATCCAGATGTTGGCGCCGATTTCGGCCTTTGAGGCCGGGTTGCGCGACAGGGCCGTGATGTAGCTCGCCCACACGTTGCCCACGCCGATGCCGGCGCCGATCATGCCGATGGCAGCGAGGCCCGCACCGATGAACTTGGCGGCTGAAGCGTCCATTTCTATCTCCTGTTCTCTCTTGGCTTTGACGTGATGGATCGATGGGTACGGGCGCCGCGACCTAGTGCAGGTGCAGCGCGTCGTTCAGGTAGATGCAGCAGAGGATCGTGAAGATGTAGGCCTGCAGCAGCGCGACCAGCAGCTCCAGCGCCGTGATCGCGATCAGGACCACCAGCGGCACGACACCGAAGATGCCGAGCGCCACGACGAAGCCCGCCAGCACCTTCAGCAGAACGTGGCCGACCGTCATGTTGGCGAACAGTCGGACCGACAGGCTGATCGGACGGCTGAGGTAGGAGACCAGTTCGATCGGGATCAGGATCGGCGCGGTGAAGAGCGGCGCGCCGTGCGGGAAGAACAGGGAGAAGAAGTGCAGGCCGTGCTTGAACAGGCCGATCAGCGTCACGCCGAGGAAAACCACCATCGCCATGAAGAAGGTGACGGCGATCTGGGACGTGAAGGTGTAGCCGTAGGGCAGCATCCCGAGGATGTTGCCGAACAACGTGAAGATGAAGAGTGTGAAGATGAACGGGAAGAACTTCTTGCCGGCGCTTCCGACATTGTCCCGGATCATGTTGGCGATGAACTCGTAGAAGAGTTCCGACATCGCCTGGAGGCGGCCCGGGATCATCGCGCCCTTGCCCGCGCCCGCGAGCAGCAGGCCCGACGAGAGCACCACCGCGCCCATCATGAAGACGGCGGAATTGGTGATGGCGATGTGATGGCCGCCGATGGTGAACAGCGGGGCGGTGTAGTCCTGGATAGCAAACTGCTCGAGCGGGCTGGCCACGTTACTCTATCCCCATTCAGCTCTTCTTCTCATCCTGGGCTGCCTTGCTGCGCCGCTCTTCAGCCTGCGCAACCCGGTAGACGTTCATGAACGCCGCACCGCACCCCAGCACGAACCCCACGATCAGCAGCCAGGGCTTGGTACCCAACCACTGATCAGCCATCAGGCCGATGAAGGCCCCCGCAACGACGCCCGCCACCAGTTCGACTGCGATCCGCATGCCGACGCCCAGCTTTTCGCCACCGGCGCCGCGCGCTGCGGGTCCCGACGACCGTCCCGTTCCCGCCTGGTAGGCCTGCCGGACGCCTTTGAGGCGCCGATCCAGCTCGTCAGGGGTCGATTTCCGATCGTCCTCAGCCATAACCGGATGCTCCGCTCCGGGCTTCCCAACGCCACCACACCAACACGATGCGGTCACAATGAAAAACGCGCCGGAACCTATGGGTACGCCTGCGGGGTGTCAAGCGTACGCGACGATGTGACAAGGCCCTCAAATGCAAGCCGTTCCGCCGTTCTACCGCTTCAGGACGGAGAACCGGGCGTCGCCGTCGCGTTCGACCTGTGGGACGAGGTCGACCTCCCAGTCCAGGTACTGCCGCATGGCCGCCTCGACGTCCTCCTTGAAGTCGTACGGCCGGTACCAGACGTCGGTCGGCGGGTCCGCCATCCGGACATGGCCGGTCTCCACCTCAAACCCGGCCTCACGCCAGGCTTTCATGCCGCCTGTCAAAACAGATACCGGCAGGCCGCCGGCCAAATCCGCACTTTCGGACGCTGCGAGGGCACCGATCTCGGCATCCGGGGCAACGAGCACGACCCGGGTGGTGCCGGCCTGCTTGGCCAGCATTTCCGGCAGCGTGCGTGCGAGATTTGCGCGCACCGCGAACCAGGCACCCGGCACGTGGCCGTCGCGATACTTGAGGCTGGTGTCGAGATCGACAACCAGGGTGTCGGCCAGCGACTTCTGCAGCTCGGCGGCGCTCACGGACTCCACCTCCGGGACGGCGAAGCCCGCCGGGTAACGCGGCTCGGCCTCGCTGGTGAGTTCAGCTGCGGCTGGCTTGTGATCGAGCACGTATGTCTCTTTCCAGCCCATCTGCAGCAGCCAGTGCGCCGTCATGGTGGCGCGGACGCCGTCATTGTCGTGCAGCACGATCGTGGCGTTGCGGGCCCCGACATACTGGTCGGTCGCCTGCACGAGCTGGCCGCCCGCGGCATGGCGGAAGCCCTTGAGATGGCCCTGCGCATATTCGGCGGGGTCGCGCACGTCGAGGCGATAGAGCGGACCGCCCTTCTTCTCCAGCGCGGAGAGGCCTTGGCGGTCGATCTTCCGGATTCCCATTTTCCCGGCGATGTCCGCCGCGGCGGTCCGCGCGAACTTTGCGGCCTCCGCTCCCTGCGGGCCGAAGCTCTTCGTCTCGCCGCGCGCCACCTGGAGGCCGGCCAGGTGCCAGCCCATCGTGCCGTTCTTCAGCGCCATCACCCTGTTCGGCAGGCCGGCGTTGATCAGCGACTGGGCGCCGATGATCGAGCGCGTGCGGCCGGCGCAGTTGACGACCACCAGCGTTTCGGGCCGCGTCACGAAGTCCTTCACCCGGTAGACCAGCTCGGCACCGGGGCAGTCGATGCCGCCCGGGATCGACATGTTGGTGAATTCCGGCAGCGGCCGCGAATCCAGGATCACCATGTCGGCCTTGTCGTCGATCAGCTTCTGGACGTCCGCGGCATCGATGCGCGGCGTGTCGTTGCCGTGCTCGACGACCTCGCCGAATGCCTTGCTGGGCACGTTGACGCCGGTGAAGACCTCGTAACCCGCGTCGCGCCAGGCTTTCAGGCCGCCGCTCATGACCGCGAGGTTGGTGTAGCCCAGCCCCGACAGCCTGGCCGCGGCTCGATTGGCGCGCCCGGCCGGACCCTCTTCGCCGTCGTCCATCAGCACGATGCGCGTGTGCGGGTCGGGCAGCAGCGCCAGCGCCCGCGGCTCGAGGCGGGAGAGGGGAAGCGGCGTCGCGAACAGCGGATGACCCTGGGTCGAGAACTGGCCTTCCTCGCGCACGTCGAAGAACGCGAACACCTCGCCGGTCTTCAGCATCTCCTTGACCTGCTGCACGGTGAGCAGCGGCGTCAGGATCTTCGGCCTGGCCATGAAGCGCCTGGCGGTGGCGGTCTTCAGGTCGACGGTCACCCGGCCGGGCAGATGCTCGAGGCTCAACCCGTAGAAATGAAGATGCAGCGCGTTGCCCGAGCCGACCGGCGTCTCGATGTGGTGGAAGTCGTCGGGCAGGAAGGCGATCACGTCGCCGCGCTTCAGCGTCTTCTCCTTCGACGGCGCCTCCCGCAGCTGCACGACGCCTTCCTGCGCGCCGTTGTCGAGCCGCTCGTAGACGACGTTGCGCTCGGCGCCGTGGACGCCGGCGATGATCGCCCAGGTCGTGTGGTTGTGCGGCGGCACCTTCTTGCCGGCCCCGCCCGCCGAGGCGTAGAGGGCGAAACGGTGGTCGGGGTCCTCGCTCAGGCGGTAGATGCCGCCGTCGGCGCCCAGCGGGAACTCCTCCTGCGGGAAGAGGTCGGCCCGGCTGGCCAGTGAGGCCAGCAGCCCGCCGATCTTGTCCAGATTGGCATAGGTGACGCCGCCCTTTTCGATCTGCCGGGCCTCGTCGATCAAGCGCCGTACCGCTGCGGCGCGCTCCTGATGCAGGGTCATTTGCTCCTCCGTTTGGGTACAGTATAGCGAGGCGGGCGCTTGTCGCCCTAGGGCAAGTCAAACTACGGTAGGGCATGAAAACGATCGTTTCTGCCGTGATGATCGGTGCGGTCGCCTTGATGGCCGTTTCCGCCTCGGCGCAGCCCACGAAAAAGCCGGCCAAGCTACAGGCAACCAAGCCTGCGGCGGCCAAGCCTGCTGTCGCCCGACCTGCGGCGCGGCAGGCGGTTCGTCCAGCAGCGGCCCGGGCGCCGGTCTTCGTGCCGCCGCCGCCCGTCATCGAACTCGACGAGGCGGCGGTCGTTGCCGATCTGCCGACCGTTCTCGACAACGAGAGTCGCGACCGCTACCGACGCATCTTCCAGGCGCAGGCGAGCGGGAGCTGGTCGCAGGCCGACGCCGAGATCGCCCAGCTCAAGGACAAGCTGTTGATGGGCTATGTCGGCGCCCAGCGCCTGCTCGCGCCCAACTATCAGGCACGCTACGACCAGCTCGCCGCCTGGCTCCAGGAATACAACGACCATCCCGATGCGCCGGCGGTCTACCGCCTCGCTCTTGCTCGCCGCACGCCGGGCGGACCGGAGCTGACGCCTGCGAGCTTCGTCGGCCAGGCCCAGCCGTCGCCCACCTTCGCGGCCGCGCGCACGGTACGCGGCGCTGATGCAAGCCAGGCCGCCGACCTGCGCGCACGCCTGCAGACCATGGCCGACGATGGCGGTTTCAACGCCGCCTTCGTGCTGCTCGACCGCAAGTCGACGGTCGACGTGCTCGGCCCGCAGGAGGTCGAGCTGTGGCGAGGCCGCATGCGCACCCGCCAGCTCGAAGCCGATCCGCAGCGCGGCGTCCAGGTCCCGGTCGAGGTCGGCATGCCGCCCGACGCCAATTGGACGGCCGCTCTCCAGGCCTTTACGCGCGGCAACATGGCGGAGGCCGCACGGCGCTTCGAACTGGTGGCCGATGCCTCGCCCGATCAGGCCTCGTCATGGACCTTGTCGGCCGGCTCGTTCTGGGCGGCGCGCGCCAACCTGCTGGCCGGCAATCCGCAGAAATACGCGCCCTACCTCAAGCGTGCGGCGCTCCACGGCCGGACCTTCTATGGCCTCGTGGCGCAGAAGGCGCTCGGCATGCAGATCCAGCCCGACTGGGACGTGCCGGCGCTCGATCGCAAGAAGGCCGACCTGCTGCGAAACGATCGAGCGGCGCGGCGCGCCCTGGGGTTATTGCAGCTCGGGGCCACGACCGCCGCGGAACGCGAACTCTTCGCCGCCGCCATCGACAACGACCCCGCCTATATCGAGGCGGTGATGGCGCTGGCGCTCAAGGCCGACCTCCCGGCGCTGGCGGTGCGCGTCGGCAACGCCAACTGGGATCAACGCCACAACATCAAGGGCTACGACGGCGCGATGTATCCCATCCCGTCCTGGCAGCCGATGGGCGGCTTCATCGTCGACCGTGCGCTGGTCTACGGCTTCATGCGGCAGGAATCGGCCTTCAATCCCAAGGCGCGCTCCTATGTCGGCGCGATGGGGCTGATGCAGCTCATGCCGGCGACCGCACGCGCGGTCTCGGCGCGCTATGCGCCCGAGACCGCGGGCGCCAACCCCTGGGACCCGTCGGCCAACGTGGCGCTGGGCCAAGCCTATATTTCGATGCTGCTCAACGAGGTCGACGGCAATCTGGTTCGCACGGCGGCCGGCTACAACGGCGGTCCCGGCAACGTCATGCGTTGGGACAACTCGCTCAACGCTTCGCAGGATCCGCTGCTCTATATCGCCTCGATCCCGCTCCACGAGACGCGCGATTTCGTACAGCGCGTGCTGACCAATTACTGGATGTATCAGATCAGGATGGGGCAGCCGACGCCGTCGCTCGACCAGATCGCCTCGCACGACTGGCCGCGCTACGCGCCGCAGGACGGACGCCACTAAGCTCTCTATAGAGCAAAGGAGCTGGGCGCTGAGTCGGGAGACGTAACAGGAAATGCAGCCGCTGTCGGGCGTGAGAGTTGTCGAGTTCTGCCAGGTTCTGGCAGGTCCCTATTGCGGCATGTTGCTGGCCGATCTTGGCGCCGAGGTGATCAAGGTCGAGCCGCCCGATGGCGACATGATGCGGCAATGGCCGCCCATCACCGAAGGCGCCAACGGCGGCTACAGCGAGAACTTTGCCTCGATCAACCGCAACAAGCGTTCAGTGGTTCTCGATCTCAAGAATCCGGCGCACAAGGCGGCGGCACGCCAACTCGTGCTGTCGGCCGACGTGGTGCTGGAAAACAACCGGCCCGGCGTGATGGATCGCCTGGGGCTGGGCTACGAGTCCTTTCGCGACGAGAAGCCCGGCCTCGTCTACTGCTCGATCTCGGCGTTCGGCCAGAGCGGGCCGCGCTCGGGCGAGGGTGGCTTCGACGTCACGGTGCAGGCGATGAGCGGCATCATGAGCGTGACCGGCGAGCCCGACGGCGCGCCGGTGAAGTGCGGCGTGCCCGTTTCCGACGTGGGCACCGGCCTCTATGCCGCCCTGACCGTGGTGTCGGTGCTGCGCCGTGTCGCGGGCGGCGGAGCGGGCGCGCATATCGACGCCTCCATGCTGGGCTGCAGCCTCGGCATGGCCGCGCTCCAGACCAGCGAGTTCTTCGGCACCGGCCGCGACCCGAAGAAGCTGGGCTCGGCGCATCCGCGCAACGCGCCCTACCAGGCCTTCAAGGCGGCCGACGGCCACTTCGTCATCGCCGCCGGCAACAACAAGCTGTGGGAGCAGGTGACCAGGGTGGTCGGCCGGCCGGACCTGCTCGCCGACGAGCGCTTCGCCACGACCCAGTCGCGCGCCGCCAACCAGGTGGCGCTCAAGGACCTGCTCGAAGTCGAGTTCGCCCGGCAGGGCGTCGATCACTGGCTGTCGGCGTTCGAGAAGGCCGGTGTCCCTCAGGGCCGCATCAATACCTACAGCCAGATCCTCGCCGACCCGCAGGTCCGGCACATGGGCTGGGTCGAGGAGATGGAACTTCCCTCCGGCGTAAGGACGAAGACCTTCGGCAGCCCGGTCCGGATTTCCGCCACCGACATCGCGAAGCGGCGCGATCCGCCGGCGCTCGGCGCCGACACCGAGACGATTTTCGGCACCACCTTCCAGCGAAAGGCCGCGGAATGAGCATCGATCGCCTGCGTCGCTTCATCGGCGACATGACGTCCCTGACCGGCGGCGCCTGGCAGGACAAGGACGAGAACGCCATCGTCGAAGTCGGCGCGAAGCTCCTGGGCGAGCTGGTGAAGCACGACGACTGGCTGCCCGAGCAGGCGGCCAGGGTGCCGGCGCACGGCTACGCGCAGAACCTGCTGTGGTGCGATCCGTTCGAGCGCTTCTGCGTCGTGAGCTTCGTCTGGGCACCCCGGGCCAACACGCCGGTGCACGATCACGAGATGTGGGGCCTCGTCGGCATGCTGCGCGGCTCGGAAACCTCACTCGCCTTCACGCGCCATGCCGAAACCGGCGTGCTGGTGCCGGGCGAACTCACCAGGCTCGAGCCGGGCGACGTCGAGGTGCTGGTGCCGGCGCCGCGCAATCCCAGGGGCGACATCCATCAGGTCACCAACGCCCTCGACGACCGCGGTTCGATCAGCATCCATGTCTATGGCGGCAATATCGGCGCGGTGCGTCGTCACACCTACGACGTGAAGACGGGCCAGCCCAACCTGTTCGTGTCGGGCTATACCAACCGCGAACAGCCCAATATCTGGGACCGTTCGGCCGAGATCCGCGCCGCTTCCTGAGGTTCGCGTACCGGCACGCCTCCCTTGACCGGCCGCGCGCCCGGCACGCACTGTCTGCCGCCGCGAAATCAGGGAAGGAAGACAGATGAATCGTAGAACCGTGCTGAAGGGCGGCACCGCCCTCGCTGCCATGTCCGTGGCCGCGCCGGCGATCGCCCAGTCGGGCAAGTGGCCGGCCCGCGAGATCTCGCTGATCAATCCCAATGCGCCGGGCGCCTCGACCGATCTCACCGCGCGCATCATCGCGCAGGCGCTGGAAAAGCGGTTGAATGCGACCGTGATCGTGAAGAACGTGGTCGGCGGCGCCGGCGCGCTCGGGCCGACCACTCTCGCCCAGTCGGCGCCCGACGGCCACACGATCGGCCTGGTGGCGATCTCGAGCCACGTCGCCATCCCCAACATGATGAACGTCGCCTACGATCCGTGGAAGGCGTTCGACATCATCGGGCAGGTGGCGGCACTGCGCTACGGTATCGGCGCGCGCGCCGACGGTCCCATCAAGTCGATCGAGGACCTCGTCAACCAGGGCAAGCAGAAGCAGCTCACCTACAGCTCCAACAACGTCACCAACGTGGTGGCGATGTTCCAGCTGGCCAAGCTGACCGGCGCCAAGTTCCGCTGGGTCGTCTTCCCGGGCGGGGTCGAGTCGGTGACGGCGGCGATCGGCGGCCATGTCGACGCCGTCATCCAGACGGTCGCCGAGATGCGCCCGCAGATCGAGGCCGGCAAGCTGCGCCTTCTCGCCTCGGCGGCCGAGGCGCGCTGGCCCGACTATCCCGACGTGAAGACGCTGCGCGAGCTGGGCTACGACGCCGTCAGCAACGGCCCGTTCGGCTACGCCTTCCCCAAGGGCGTCGATCCGGCCATCCAGGAACGCATGGGCAAGGCCCTGGCCGACGTCATGAAGGACGAGACGGTGACCAGCCAGATCGCCAAGCTCGGCATCCAGCCGGTCTATCGCGACGGCAAGGCGTACGGCGAACTCCTGAAGAAGATCGAGACGGAACTGGTTCCGATCCTCAAGGAAACCGGCATGGCCAAGAAGGCATGACCTGGCTGAGCGGCACGCGGATCGCCACGCTCGGCCTGCTGGCCGCGGCGCTGGTCGGACTCTGGAAGGCGATGGAACTGGACAGCTGGGGCTTCGACGGCCCCGGCCCCGGCTTCTTCCCGCAGCTCATGGCCGGCATCTGCGTGGCGCTCGCCCTCGTCGTCCTGGCCTTTCCGGGCCGGGCCGGCGAGACCGAGGGCGGTGATACCGACGACGTCGAGGCGACGAAGGAATCGAACCGCACCTTCGCGATCTACATCGCCACCTTCGCCGTGTTCGCGCTGGGCGCGATGTATGCAGGCTTCGTCGTCACGGTCGTTGCCGTGACGGTCGTCATCATGCGCTTCGCCGAACGCCGCTCGTGGTTCGCCTCGATCGGCTACGGCATCGCCTGCGCCGCCGTCGGCCTGGTCTGCTTCGGCTGGCTGCTGCGCGTCGATCTGCCGGAAGGCCCGATCGAGCGCACCTTCTACACCTACGTTCGCTGAGGCACGCCGCATGGAAGCGCTGCTGGGTGGCTTCGCCACCACGCTGACCCTCGACAACCTGTTCTACTGCTTCGTGGGCGCCTTCCTCGGCACCGTCGTCGGCATCCTGCCGGGGCTGGGCCCGCTCACCACCATCGCCATCCTGTTGCCTATCACCTTCAAGATGGACGTGACCTCGGCCATCATCATGCTGTCGGGCATCTACTACGGCGTGGCCTATGGCGGCACCGTGACCTCGGTGCTGATGCGCATCCCGGGCGAGGCCTCCTCGGTCGTGACCTGCCTCGACGGCTACGAGATGGCGCGCAAGGGCCGCGCCGGCGCCGCCCTCGGCATCGCCGGACTGGGCTCGTTCTTCGCGGGCACGGTGGGCGTCATCGGCATCACCTTCCTGTCGCCGCCGCTCGCCGAGCTGGTGATCCGGTTCGGTCCCGCCGAGTACGCCATGCTGATGCTCGCGGGCCTCACCATGGTCACCTACATGTCGAGCGGCTCGCTGCCGCGCGCGCTGCTGATGGCGGCCTTCGGCCTGCTGCTGGGCACGATCGGCAGCGATCCCCTCAACATGACGCCGCGGCTCACCTTCGGCGTGCTGGCGCTGGGCGACGGCATCAATCTCGTGCCGCTGGCGATCGGCCTGTTCGGCCTGTCCGAAGTGCTGTTCATGGCCCGCCAGAAGCCCGAGGACATGAAGGTCCTGCCGCCGCCCTCGCGCCTGCTGGGCTTCATGCCCTCGCGCGAGGAGACGAGGCGCTCGGTCGGACCCGTCGCGCGCGGCACCTTCGTGGGCTTCCTGGTCGGCCTGCTGCCCGGTGGCGGCGCGGTGCTGGCCTCGTTCCTGTCCTACGGCATGGAGCGCAAGCTCTCGAAGCATCCGGAGGAATTCGGCAAGGGCGCCGTCGAGGGGCTGGCCGGGCCGGAATCGGCCAACAATGCCGGCACCGCCGGCGCCTTCGTGCCGCTGCTCTGCATGGGCATTCCGGCGAACGCGGTGACGGCGCTGCTGCTCGGCGCCTTCATCATCCACGGGGTCACGCCGGGCCCGACCATCCTGGAACGCCAGCCCGAGATCTTCTGGGGCGTCGTCGCCAGCATGTATATCGGCAACGTCATGCTCCTGATCCTGAACCTGCCGCTGATCGGCCTGTTCGTGCGCATCCTCGACATCCCGCGCGCCTATCTGACGCCGATGATCCTCGCGGTCTGCCTGATCGGCGTCTATTCGTCGAACGGCAATCCCGCCGACGTGGTGATCGCGGTGATCTTCGGGTTCATCGGCTACGGCCTGCGCCGCCACGGCTTCGACCTCGGCATCGTCATCCTGGCCTATGTGCTGGGGCCGATCTTCGAGCGCTCGGTGCGCCAGTCGCTGGCGATCTCGGACGGCGATCCGATGATCTTCTTCCACAGCTATCTGTCGACAGGCTTCGCGATCGTCGCGGTCGGGCTTCTGATCGCGGGGCTGTGGCCCAAAAGGAAGAAGGCGGCCGTTTAGGACCGCCCATGAATGCCCGTCCATTCGGCACGGGATGGAGTTAGCTGCTAATCCGCAAGACTCACGAGGTGACGCTGCGTTGGCAATGACACGCGCCCGCGTGCCGTCATTCGCCTCGCCCACGCAACGTCGCGCGATTTTCTCGGAGTGTGCGAAATCCCACGGACCCGGCCGGTTTGGGCAAGGTAAACCGCGACCACTAGGGAATCGCTAGCACGAGAGAGGGGCAGCACATGACTGACTTCGTGGACCTCGCGCCGATCATCAGCATCGCCTTGCTAAGCCTTGTCATGCCGATGTGCATATTCGTCGGCCGGAACAACGTTCGAAGCTCGCGAGAGAAAATCGTCGAGGACCTTGCCAAGCTTTTCAGCTTTGCCAAGGAGCAAGGGGGCACACCGCTCATCGTCCCATCGTTCGAACTCGTGAAATACAAATACGACGCACAAAGAGATCCGATATCCACGCGAAGCTGGTTTCTGCCGGTTCTCTTGTTCGTCGCCGTATCATTTCTAGGATTTTACCTCGCTTTCTCGGAGATCGGCGCCGAGCGCTTCAACAACCGTCACAGTTTCTTCCTTTCCGGCGGCGCTCGTCAGACCAGTCCGGCGGCGCTTATCGGTGTTCTCGCTTACGCGTTTCTCGGCGGCTACATCTGGAGCGTTCAGTATCTCATCCGGCGAGTGGCCAATTTTGATCTGCGGCCGCTTTCGTTCGTCCGTTGCTCTCTGCACATCCTTCTAGGCAGTGTTGTTAGTGCTGCGGCATGGCATGCCGCCGGCGCCCTGCCGGGCGAAACACTAAGTATCGCAGCACCTCTGGCCTTTCTCGTGGGTCTCTATCCAACACTGATGCTTGAGCGGCTGATGGCGCGCTTCTCCTATCTTCAGATGCGCCGCGTGAGCCCGGAGACGAAGAAGCTCTGTGAGGAAATTCCCTTGGACACCGTTCTCGGCATCGATCCATACATCAAGTTTCGGTTGGCTGAGTTCGAGATCGAGGACGTACAGAACCTCGCCACCACAAACCCGATTCAGCTCTTCGTCGAGACACCGTACGGACTCTACGAAGCCATAGACTGGGTTGCCCAGGCACAGCTGATACTTGCCGCCGGCGCCGAGAAGACGGGCGAACTCCGAAGGAACGGTATCAGGACAATCTTCGATCTCGAGCGGGCGCTTTTCAATCCTGCGATGCGTCATCGCCTCGGGAAGATCCTGCTCCCCGATCTCACTGAAGCAGAGGCAGCGCTTATCGAGGCGTCCACTCGCCCCTACACTGGCCATGGTGAAGCCAGCGCATACAGAGATGGCACAACATCACGTTCAACGCCCTGGTGGAGCAACCACCTTCAGCATGGCAGCAGTGAGGTGATCCTGGATTGCCGCGAGCCTTTGGAAGCGATTGTGGGCCTGCTTCGCGACGATCTTCACGTCATGCGCCTGCGCCAGATTTGGGATGTGGTCCGCGACCGCCTCGACAAGAGGCCGCATCTGGCGGTGCCCACATCCGGCACAAATGTCATCAAACCCTGAGTGCCGCAGTGGTGCGCGGGCCCAGGGGCTATTAACCGAGGCTTTGACGGTAGCGTTAGTGCTTGTGAGGATGGGGATGTGTGGGATCCACCCAATAGACCTCCTCGACCTTCTCGGCCGGGGTGATGTCGATGTTGATCGCGACCGCCTCGTTGTCGGAGCGGACCAGCACGCATTCCAGCGGCTCGGTGTCCGAGGCGTTGATCTCCTGGTGCGGCACGTAGGGCGGCACATAGATGAAGTCGCCGGGACCGGCCTCGGCGACGAACTGGAGCTGCTCGCCCCAGCGCATGCGCGCACGGCCCTTCACGACGTAGATCACGCTCTCCAGGTGCCCGTGATGATGGGCGCCGGTCTTGGCGTGGGCGTGGATGGTCACCGTACCGGCCCACAGCTTCTGCGCGCCGACGCGGGCGAAGTTGATGGCCGCGGCGCGGTTCATGCCCGGGGTCTGGGCGGTGTTGGTGTCGAGCGATCCGGCGGGAATGACCCGCACGCCGTCATGCTTCCAGTCGGTGGGGCCGGTCATGTTGTCTCCGAGCGGTTCGAATTTTACGAGCGGCCATCACTAAGATGCGGCTCCGGCGAGTCAATGGAAAGTCCTGATGCCTTTCCGGTCCCGAAAGGAAAAATTCTTCGGCGGCGTGTCGTCGTCGGCTCCTGGAGTATAGTGAGCGCATGAACCGCATCGACGAAACCAAGCAATTCAAGCCGGTGAACATCGCCGTTCTCACGGTTTCCGACACGCGCACGCTCGAGACCGACAAGTCGGGCGACACGCTGGTCGAGCGCATCGCGCGCGACGGCCACGTCCTGGCCGACCGCGCCATCGTCACCGACGACGTCGCGCTGATCCGCGCGCAGGTGAAGAAGTGGATCGACGATCCGCGCATCGAGGTGGTGATCACGACCGGCGGCACCGGCGTCACCGGCCGCGACGTGACGCCCGAGGCGCTGGAGGCGCTGTTCGAGAAGAAGATCGAAGGATTCGGCGAGACCTTCCGCTGGATCAGTTTCCAGAAGATCGGCACTTCGACGATGCAGAGCCGCGCCACCGCGGGCGTCGCCAACGCGACCTACATCTTCGCCCTGCCCGGTTCGACCGGCGCCTGCAAGGACGGCTGGGACGATATCCTGCGCCAGCAGCTCGACATCCGCTTCCGACCCTGCAACTTCGCCGAGCTGATGCCGCGTCTCAACGAAGGCAAGCTGCCGCGCAGTGGCTGACATCCTCGCCGCCCTGCGCGAGGGCGAGGCGCTGCCGGCGACGGGCACGGCGCACGGCCATGTGAGGCTGAAGGACGGGCGGCTCGCACGGATCGCCTATGCCTATGAGGACGATCCGACGGCGGCGGGACGGCTGCATCGGCAGGCGGAGGCCTTTCGCCATCTCGCACCGGCGGGGCGCACGCCGAAGCTTCACGAGGTGATCGAGCCACGGCCCGGCCTGCCCGGCGGCGCGCTGATCGTCGATTTCATCGAGGGACGGGCACCGCATCTTCCGGACGAATTGGAGGCGATGGCCGAGACACTGGCGCGCCTCCATTCGCTGCCGTTGCCGGTGGCGGGCTCACCGATCCCGCGCCAGGACAATCCGTTCCGCACGACGCTCGATGTCGTGGAGGAGGGGGCCCGACGCTTCCTCGACACAGCGGTCGCCGATGCGGGCGCACGAGCCGAGATCGTCGAGGAACTCGAGCTCATGCGCGAGTTGGCAAAGACGCTGGCGCATCGCCCGCAACCGCTGTCGATCGCGCTGGCCGACACGCATCCCGGCAACTTCATCGTCGATCGCGCCGGCCTCGCCTGGTTCGTCGATCTGGAAAAGGTCCATGTCGGCTCGCCGGCGATCGACCTCGCGCACGCGACCCTGCCGACGTCCACCGTCTGGCATCCCGAAGTCGGCAAGGTTCTCTCCCTCGCCGAGGTGGCGCACTTCCACGAAACCTATCTCGCGCGGATCGGCGAGACGCGTGCCGCCGAGCTGCGCCCCTGGCTGCAGCCGATGCGCCGCCTCACCTGGCTGCGCACCACCCTGTTCATGGCCCGCTGGAAGGTGCAGACGGAAGCGCCGCGCGATCCGTCCGATCCCTCGCAATGGAGCGACGCCGGTCTGTCGCCCGGGATGAGGGAACATCTGCGCGCGCGAATCGCCCTGTCGTTCGACCGCGACACGATCCGCTCGATCCGCGCGGAGTGGCTATAGCGGCTTCACCATGCGCAGCGTCTCGGTCTGGAAGCCCCGGCGCTCGTAGAACTCGACGGCACGGCGATTGTCGGCGAACACGTCGAGGCAGAGGAAGCGATAGCCCTGCGCGCGAGCCCAGGTCTCGGCCGCCTGCATCATGCGGTGGGCGATGCCCCGACCCTCGGCCTCCTCGGTGAGCGCCAGCAGCGAGACATAGCCGCAGGGCTCGTCGGTCACGCCGTCCTTGAAGGGGCGCATGTGGATGTAGCCCAGTCGCTGGCCGTCGGCCGACCAGGCGACGAGCGTCTGCGCCGCCGGATCAACGGAAGCGAAGGTCGCTTCCATGTATCGGTCCTGGAAGCCTTCCATGGCGGCGCGGTCGTGCCAGGCGGGACCGGGCACGCCGGACAGGCGCGGCGAGAGCCTGTGCAGGAAGTCGCGGTCTTCGGGGCGGGCGGGACGTAACTCGATGGCGCTCATGGTTCTCTCTCTAGGGGTGGTCATATGTGGAGACAATGAACCCCAGAGACAGTGGCTTGACTCGTTCCCTTTTTGTTCTAACACTCGGGCCATGAAAGAGCCCAGCCCGCCGCTCTATCCCGACGACCAGATCGCCGAACCGCAGCACAACGGGCGCGGCGCGCTCAGCAATGCGTCGAGCCGCTACGACGACGAGAAGCGCATCCGCACCAACGATGGCTGGGACATCGAGGACGAGCTGCCGCCGCTGCGCACGACGCTGACGAAGGACGCGACGCGCACCATCATCGCGCGCAACAGCTCGCCGGACGTGCCGTTCGACCGCTCGATCAATCCCTATCGCGGCTGCGAGCATGGCTGCATCTACTGCTTCGCGCGTCCGACCCATGCCTATCTCGGCCTGTCGCCCGGCCTGGATTTCGAGACCAGGATCCTGTTCAAGCCCGAGGCGGCGGCGCTGCTGACCGCCGAACTCGCCTCGCCGAAATACCGCTGCGACGTGGTGGCGATGGGCACCAACACCGATCCCTACCAGCCGGTCGAGCGCGACCTGAAGATCACGCGCCAGATCCTGCGCGTGCTCAGCGACTTCAACAATCCGGTGGGCATCGTCACCAAGAACCACCTGATCACCCGCGACATCGACATCCTGGCCGACATGGCCAAACGCAACCTGGCCGAGGTGTTCCTGTCGGTGACGACGCTCGACCGCGACCTCGCACGCACCATGGAGCCGCGCGCCTCGGCGCCGCATCGCAGGCTCGACGCGATCCGCGAACTCGCGGCGGCCGGCATTCCCGTCGGTGTGATGACGGCGCCGATGATCCCCGGCCTCAACGATCACGAGATGGAATCGATACTCGATGCCGCCGCCGCAGCCGGCGCCACGCGCGCCGGCTACACGGCCTTGCGCCTGCCGCTCGAGATCAAGGAGCTGTTCGAGGAATGGCTGCGCGCCAACCGGCCCGACCGCGCCGATCGCGTGCTGTCGCTGATTCGCCAGATCCGCGGCGGCGAGCTCTACAAGGCGGAGTTCGGCACGCGCATGCGGGGCGAGGGCCCGATCGCGCAGCTCTTGAGCAAGCGGTTCGCCGCCGCGGTGAAGCGCCTCGACCTCAATCGTGTGCGCTATCGCCTCGACACGATGCGCTTCGCCGTTCCCGCCGCCGCCCGCACGGCCTTGGTCGAAGCCAAACGCGACGCCCGACAGATGAGATTGTTCTAGAGGAGAGAAGTCATGGCCGACGAACTGATCCTGTTCACCCATCCGCAGTCGCGTGGCGCGATGATCCACTGGATGCTGGAGGAGATCGGCTGTCCCTACCGGCTCGAAGTGAAGCAGTTCGGGCCCGACATGAAGTCGCCCGACTATCTCGCGATCAATCCGATGGGCAAGGTGCCGGCGCTGCGCCACGGCAACACGGTCGTCACGGAGAGTGGCGCCATCCTCTGCTACCTCGCCGACCTGTTTCCCGAAACGAAGCTCGCGCCGCCGCCCGGCGAGCGCGGCGCCTATTATCGCTGGCTGTTCTTCGTCGCCGGCTGCTGCGAGCCGGCTTTGGCCGACAAGGCGGCGGGCTGGAAGCCCGATACGCCCCAGCTGCAGGTGATGTTCGGCTACGGCTCCTATGACCGCACGCTGGAGACGGTGGCGCAGGCAGTGGCGGAGCGCCCGACCCTCGCTGCCGACCATTTCACCGCGGCCGATCTCTACATGGCCTCGTTCCTGCACTGGGGCATGATGTTCGGCGGCGTCGAGAAGCGGCCGGTGTTCGAGGCCTATGTCGCACGCCATATCGCCCGTCCGGCGTCCGTGCGGGCGCAGGAGCAGGGGGCGAAGATCATGGCGTCTTTAGCCCCATCGAGCTGACGGGACAGGCGCCGATCAGGTCGCCAGGAGCAGCATCCGCACCAGCGGCAGGGTGACGAAGGCCAGCACCGTGTCGACCATGATGACGAAGGCCAGCGTCTCCTCGTCGAGCTTGAACTTGCCGGCGATGATGAAGGACAGGAGCTGGCTCGGCATCGCCGCCTCCAGGATGGCGGCGTTGGCGTAGACGCCGGTCAGTCCAAGCGGCGTCACGGCTGCAAAGACGACCAGCGGCGCCAAGGCGAGTTTGATGGCCGATACCGGAACGGCCAGCGCCATCAGCTTCGTGGCCGAGAAGCGCAGCGCCATCCCGAGCGACAGCATCATGATGCCGCTCACCGCCACCGCCAGGATCGAGGCCGCATCCATGACCATGGCCGGGCAGGGAATGCCCGAAACCTTCCACAGGACGGCGACGACCAGCGCCCAGATCGGCGGCAGCTTCAGCGCCTCCAGCGCGGTGCGGCGGAAGGTGATCGGCTCTTGGCTGCCATAGGCGATGGCGATCATGGCGCCGAGCGTCAGGTTGAGCGACGACTTGGTGACCTCGAACAGGACCGAGACCTCGGAGACCTGGTCGGCCTGGCCGGGAAAGACGCCCAGCAGCACCGGCAGGCCGAGATAGGTGACGTTGCCGAACGCCGCGCCCAGCATCATCGCGCCCTTGGTCGGGCCGGGGATCGGCAGGAAGTGGAACACCAGGAAGCCCACGGCGAGGCAGGACAGCGTGCCGATCGCCGCGAGCGCGGGAATCTCGAGGAACAGGCGGCTGATCGTTCCGTCCATGACGGTGCGGAACACCAGCGCCGGCAGGAAGACGTAGAGCACCAATTTGTTCATCGACTGGCGGGTCTGCTCCATGCCGGGAATGAAGTGACGGAGCAGGGCGCCCAGCAGGGCGATGGCGGCCAGAGGCAGGAACGCAGCGATCATCTCGGCCGGAGTCTAGTCAAGGAAAACCACCTTCGGCCACAGGTCGCGCCAGCCCTTGGCCTCGACCCGCGCATCGTATTCATGACGGCGGGTGCGGCCATAGGGCGTGGGGCGGCAGCGCAGGTTCAGCAGATCGTCGGTGCCGAGCGGCGCGATGACGGTGAGCGTGTCGTCGGCTTCGAGGCGTACGCCGATGCCTGTCACCGACTCCAGCCAGTAGACCATCGAGTCGGCGGTGTCGCGATGCGGCGCCAGCTCCTTCCAGACATGCATGCGCGCCTGGTTGCGCACCTGCCAGGGCAGGCCGGGCAGCAGCGCGTCGAGCCGGCGTTCGAAAGCCGCCTCGCTCTCCCGCGAAACGTCGCCTGCGTCGAAATAGATGACGTCGATATCCACAGGCTGCCGCGCCGGTGCGATGCCGTGCAGATGGTCCCAGACGCGATTGCGCACGAATCCCGCGGCAATGCACCAGTCCGGCAGATCGAGTTTGCGCACAGCACGAAGCTGTTCCATCGCGGGGGCGTCTTCTGCGATGATGCGGGCGATGAGGGACATGGCCCAGTCTAGCCGGCCTCGATGGGGATAATGCCGAGCTTTCGATTCGAACTGCGTTGTGAAGGGCGTGTTGCCGGCGTCGACGAGGCCGGGCGCGGCCCGCTGGCCGGACCGGTGGTCGCGGCGGTGGCGGTGATCGACCGGGCGCGCGCCGCGCGCAAGCTTCTGCGCATGATCGACGATTCCAAGAAGCTCACCCTGGAGCAGCGCGAGGAGGCCTACGAGGCCATGATCGCCTCAGGCGTCGTGCAGTTCGCGGTGGCCGAGGCCAGCGTCGAGGAGATCGACCGGGTCAACATCCTGCAGGCGACCTATCTCGCCATGCGCCGTGCCGTGCAGGCGCTCACCGAGCAGCCGGAGGTCGTATTGGTCGACGGAAACCGCGCGCCGCCGCAACTGGGCTGCCGCGCCGAGACCATCGTCGGTGGCGACGCCCATTCCTATTCGATCGCCGCCGCCTCGATCTTCGCCAAGGTGACGCGCGACCGCTACATGCACGCTCTGGCGCGGACCTATCCCGGCTATGGATGGGAGACCAATCGCGGCTACGGCAGCCAGGAGCATCTCGAGGCCCTGTCGCTGCTGGGCCCCACGCCGCACCATCGGCGCAGCTTCGCGCCCGTGACGCGGCTGGTGTGAGCGCCATGGGCCTCGGCTCGATCCGCAACCTCGACTACGTGGTCCTGCTCTGCGAGGACTTGGCCCGCGCGCGGCAATTCTATCTCGACGTGATGAAGTTCCGCATCGAGCGCGAGACGCCGCGCTGGGTGAGCTTTCATGTCGGGTCGGGCCTGCTCTGTTTGAGACCGCGCATGCTGGAGGGCTCCTTCCAGGACGGCCCGGGTGCGCCCGCGGGTTCGGCCTCGGTGCAGCTCGCCTTCCGGGTCGCGCCGCCCGAGATCGACGAGATCCAGGCCGAGCTGGCGGCCGCCGGAATCGAGCTGATGGGCCCGCCGCGCGACATCCCGGCCTGGGGCCATCGCGCGATCTTCTTCCGCGATCCCGAAGGCAACGTCATCGAGATCTACGCCGAAGTCTGACGGCAGGAGACCCACCGTGCTCAAGCTCTATTACACCGCCAGCACCTGCTCGCTCGCCACGCATATCGTGCTGGAGGAGGTGGGCGCTGACTATTCGACGGTGCGCATCGACTTCGCGACGGAACAGCAGAAGTCGCCCGAGTACCTGAAGATCAATCCCAAGGGCCGCGTGCCCGCGCTGGTGACCGACAACGGAGTCCTCACCGAGACGCCGGCGATGCTGGTCTATGTCGCGCAGCGCTTCCCGCAGGCGCGGCTCGCGCCGATGGAGGATCCGTTCTTCTTCGCCCAGATCCAGTCGTTCAATTCCTATCTCTGCTCGCACCTGCACGTGGCGCATGCCCACCGCATGCGCGGCCATCGCTGGGTCGATGCCGACGACGCGCATTCGATCGCCGCCATGCAACGCAAGGTGCCGGAGGCGGTGGGCGCCGGCTTCGAGATGATCGAGCGCGAGATGCTGAAGGGCCCGTGGGTGATGGGCGACCAGTACACGATCTGCGACCCCTATCTCTTCACCCTCGCCCAGTGGCTGGAGAAGGACGGCGTCGATCTCGCGCGCATTCCGCGCGTGATCGATCATCGCCGCCGCATGTCCGAGCGGGCGAGCGTGAAGAAGGCGATTGCCGAGGAAACCGCCTGACCCACACGGCCGGGGTGCTGACTGTCATAAGGGCCGCGCACACGATCGTCTGGCTGTTCTTCGTGGCGTGCATCCTCGCGATCTGGATCTTCGCGGCGCGCGGCGATTATCCCGGTGCGGCCGTGTCGATCGGCGTCGTCTTCGTCGAGTGCGTGGTGCTGGCCGTCAACGGCTGGACGTGTCCGCTCACAGCCATTGCCGCGCGTCACACGGACGATCGTCGCGCCAACTTCGACATCTGGCTCCCGGAGTGGCTAGCGCGGCACAACAAGTCGATCTTCGGCTTGCTGTACCTGGCAGGTATCACCTTCGCTCTGGCCCGCTGGACCCGTCTGCTGCCGTAGCGTTGCCGACAGCGTGGCCTTGCAGGATGTTTCCAAGCCTGCGTTCATGCGGGAATCAATCGATGAGGCCGCGCATGTCCAGATTTCTCTCTTCCCTGATCCTCGTTCTCGGCCTCATGGCGGCGGGAGCCGCGACGGCCGTCGCTCAGCAGACCCCGCCTCCTGCGCGAGAGGCGATCGACAAGGGCAAGGAGGCCGCCGCGGAGCGGGCCCGCGCACTGGGGCCGGAGCTGAAGGCGCTGCGGGACGAGATGAAGGCGCAGGTGGGCGAAGTGCGGACGCTCATCGACAAGAGGGTCGATGAGGCCGGCGCCAAGGCGCGCACCTACGCGATCTGGGCCGCGGTGGGCTTCTTCGCGCTGATGGTTCTGGCCTCGGTGCTGGGCGGTGTGATCGTCGCCCTGCTGTTCCGGCGCAACCGCGCCTAGCCGGCCAGCACGAGGTCGCTCGCCTTCTCCGCGACCGCGGTCACGGCGGCATTGCACATCGCAGCGGGCAGGCCGGGCAGGACCGAGGCGTCGACGACGCGCAATCCCGCGATGCCCTTCACGTGCAAGCGCTCGTCGACGACAGCGCCGATGCGGCAGGTGCCGACGGGATGGTGGAACGAATCCGTCGCCCGGCGGATGAAGTCGGTGCGGCCGGCTTCGCTGGTCCAGGCCGGTCCGGGATAGACCTCGTTCGCCCGCCAGTCGTCGAATGCCCTGGCCGCGCCGATCTCGCGCGCGATCTCGACGCCCTTCGCAAGTACCGCGAGATCGTCGGGGTCGCCCAGGTAGTTCGGGTCGATGATCGCCGCTTCCCGCGGATCGCTGGAGGCGAGCCTGACGCTGCCGCGGCTGCGCGGCTGCAGGTGGCAGGGCACCAGGACATAGGCCGGCGCCGCCAGCGGCCCGACGGTCGGCCGCACGAACGGTACCGACAGGCACATGACGAGGATGTCGGGGCTCTGGCCGGCGGTCGCGTGCGGCACATAGAGGAGCGCGTCGCAGTGATTGTAGTGCGAGGGCGGGACCGGGCGGCTCGCTTGGTAGGCCACGCCGGCCAGCAGCGGGTGATCCTCCAGATGGCGGCCGACATCGGGCAGGTCGACGACGCCGGCAATCCCCAGCGCGCGCAGCTCGTCGGCCGGGCCGACGCCCGACAGCATCAGCAGGCGCGGCGAATCGATCGCCCCGGCGCAGAGCAGGACATCGCCCTTGGGCCGCACGACGCTGCCGGCCAGACGCACGCCGAGACACCGGCCGCGCTCGATCTCGAGGCCGAGCACTTCGGTGCCGATGAGCAGATCGACCCGCGTCTCGCCGTCGATGCTCTCCAGACTGTCGAGATAGGCGCTTGCGGCATCGTTGCGGCGGTGGCCCCTGATGCTGAGCTGGTTCCAGCCGACGCCGGTCGTGACCTCGCCGCCCAGATCGGGCGTCACCGGGAAACCCGCTTGCTGCGCGGCCGCCATGAACGCCCCGGCGACCGGCGTGCGGTCCGTGACGTCGGCCAGCGACAGGACGTGCAGGGGGCCGTCGCCGCCGCGCCAGGCATTGGCGCCGCCCGAGAAGGTCTCGGCGCGCCTGAAGTAGGGCAGCAGGTCGGCGTGACGCCAGCCCGCCGGCCAGCGGTCGTAGGCCGCCGCATGACCGCGCTGGTAGGCCAGCGCATTGATGATGCTCGATCCGCCGACCGCCTTGCCACGCGGACAGGTGATCGCGCGGCCGCCCAGCCCGGGCTGCGGCGTGGTCATATACCGCCAGTCCAGCGCGCTCTCCTGCAGGGTCGGCCAGGCCGGCGGGGTCGTGACGGCCGGCAGGTCCGTGCGCAGGCCGGCCTCGATCAGGAGGACCCGTCGCCCGGCCCGTCCGAGCCGATGCGCCAGCACGCAGCCCGCCGATCCCGCGCCCACGATCACATGGTCGTAGCGCGCGCGGAGCTGCTCGGGCGAGGTCAGGGTGCGCACGCCGCTGGCCGCCTTTGCGGGCGACGAGAGACCCGACAGCGCGACGCCGCCCGCCACGGCGCCCCCGATCGCCTCGCGGCGCTTCAGCCCGCCCTTGCCGTCGTTGTCCATAGGTCTCGTCTCCCGCATCCCGACTCCAGGCACCCCCAGCTATGGTGGGTCAGCGCGGTGTCTGCGACTCGATATGGTGTCTAAGCAATTGATTCAATTAGATTCTTGACCGAATGAGGCTGTGGACTCATCTTCCACCGATGCCTGTGGATAAACTTGATCGTGTGCTCGTCGGCGACTGCATCGAATTGATGCTGAGCCTGCCTGAAGCGTCCGTCGACATGGTCTTCGCCGACCCTCCCTACAATCTCCAGCTGGGCGGCGAGCTGCTGCGGCCCGACCACAGCAAGGTCGATGCGGTCGACGACGACTGGGACAAGTTTGCCGATTTCGCGCGCTACGACCAGTTCACCAACGGCTGGCTGAAGGCGGCGCGGCGGGCGCTGAAGCCCGGCGGCACGCTGTGGGTGATCGGCAGCTACCACAACATCTTCCGCATCGGCACGGCGCTGCAGGACCAGGGCTTCTGGCTGCTGAACGACATCGTCTGGCGCAAGTCGAACCCGATGCCGAACTTCCGCGGCAAGCGTTTCACCAACGCGCACGAGACGCTGATCTGGGCGGCGCGCGACCGCGCCAACAAGAAGTACACCTTCAACTACGATTCGATGAAGGAGCTGAACGAGGGCACCCAGATGCGCTCCGACTGGCTGCTGCCGCTCTGCACCGGCGGCGAGCGGCTGAAGGGCGAGGACGGCAAGAAGGCCCATCCGACGCAGAAGCCCGAGGCGCTGCTGTTCCGCTGCATCATGGCGGCGTCCAATCCGGGCGACGTCATCCTCGACCCGTTCTTCGGCACCGGCACGACCGGCGCCGTCGCGCGCCGCCTCGGCCGCCGCTTCATCGGCCTGGAGCGCGATCCCGACTATGCCGCCATCGCGCGCAAGCGCATCGCCGAGATCGAGCCGCTGGCGCCCGAGGATGTGACGCCCAAGCCCAGCAAGCGGGCCGAGCCGCGCATCCCGTTCGGCGTGCTGATCGAGGCGGGGCTGCTGCGGCCCGGCACGGTCCTGTCGGACCCGACCGGCCAGTGGCATGCCCGCGTGCGGGCCGACGGTTCGCTCTCGGCCTCGAATTCGCTGGGCGATCATCGCGGCTCGATCCACCAGGTGGGCGCCGCGGTGCAGGGCGCACCGGCCTGCAACGGCTGGACCTACTGGCACGTCGACGTCGCGGGCGCGCGACGCCCCATCGACCACCTCCGCCAACAAGTGAGGGCCGGCCTCTGACAGGGCCAAATCGGGCCAGGGCTTCGCGAATAAACGAAACAAACGAAATAAACGAATTAGTCGAAGCGAATGTCGTGCCCCCTGTGAGTCAGGTATCATGGTACCGTTGACGGATCGATAGTCCGCCGGTACCCGCAAAAAAGCCAATTCCGACAGCCTGCTAGGCCTTCACCGCGTGCTCGATCACCTTGCGCATCACCGTGGGCAGGGCGCGTTCGTCCAGTTTGTCGAGCGCCGACCAGCCGGTGCCCGGCGCCAGGGCGGCGAGCCGGCCCGTCGTGGCGATGGCGCGGGCGACGGTGAGTTCGAGGTGAAAGTGGGTGAAGGTGTGACGCACCAGGCCTTCCAGCACCGTCCAGCGCGCCGGCACCGGCGCTTCCGCAAGCGCCGTGGCTTCGACGAAGGGGCCCTCGCGCCAGGGGCTGGACGGCACCTCGTCCATGCCGCCCAGCAGCCCCTTGGCGGGCCGTTTGCGCAACAGGACGGCGCCGTCCTTGCGCAGCAGGACGAAGGCGAGGCCGCGGCGGGTCGGCTTCCCGGCCTTGGGCGCCCGGCGCGGCAGCTCCTCGGCAATGCCCAGTTTGCGGCCCTTGCAGCCCTGCATCAGCGGGCAGATGACGCAGCGCGGGTTGCGCGGAATGCAGACGGTGGCGCCGAGATCCATCATCGCCTGGGCGTAGTCGCCGGCGCGCCGCTGCGGCACCAGCCGCGCGGCGTGGACCTGGATGTCGGGCTTGGCGTCGGGCAGCGGCGTTTCGATGGCGCAGAGGCGGGCGATCACCCGCTCGACGTTGCCGTCGACCGCCGAGGCGGGACGGTCGAAGGCGATGGCCTGGATCGCCGCCGCCGTGTAGCGGCCGATGCCGGGCAGGGCGAGCAGGGCCGCCTCGTCCTCGGGAAAGCGGCCGCCATGGTCGTTGGCCACGGCCTGGGCGCAGGCATGGAGGTTGCGGGCGCGGGCGTAGTAGCCGAGGCCGGCCCAGGCCGAGAGCACCTCGTCGAGCGGCGCGGCGGCCAGCGCCTCGACGGTGGGCCAGCGTTCGACGAAGCGGCGGAAATACTCGCCCACCGTGGCGACGGTGGTCTGCTGCAGCATGATCTCCGACAGCCAGACGCGGTAAGGCGGCGTGCGTTCTCCCGGGGCTGCGCGCCAGGGGAGGGTGCGACGATGTCGATCATACCAGGCGAGCAGTCGGTCGGCGTGGGTCATGGTCAGTCGAGGGGGCGTGGCCTACCATACGGGGCGGAGTTTGAAAGGGTCCATGCGCGAAAACGGCTTCCGTGCGATCGGCGGTCTGGCCCAGAAGCTCACCTCGGGCCTCGCCCGCGATGGAGCCAAGGGCGGGCGCGGCGCTTCCCTCGTGCGGCTGAAGGCCGACTGGCCGGCGGTCGTCGGGCCTGATCTGGCGCGCACCACGCGGCCCGACGCGCTGCTGGCCGGCCGCGGCGCGCGGGCCGGCAAGGCCTTGCGGCTGAAGGTTTCCGGCGCGGCCGCGCTCGAGGTCCAGCACAGGAGCGGCCAGATCGTGGAACGGGTGAATGCTTATTTCGGGCACAGGGTGATCGACGACGTGCGGATCGTGCAGGGTGTCATCTCGGCACCGCGAGCGGCTCCGGCGGCCTCGCGTCCGGATCCCGTGATCGAACAGGCGATGGCCAGCCGCACGGCGGCGGTCGAGGATCCCGAACTGCGGGCCGTGCTGACCCGGCTGGGCGCCCGCATCGTCGGCGGCCGCCGCGGCTTCCTGCTGGGCGGCCTCGGCGCGCTCTGTCTCGGGGACGACCTGCGGGCACAATCCAAATCGGCCGCCAGGTTCCTGGATCCGCTCCCGGACGACCACGTCCTCGGCCGTCCCGACGCCCCCAACGTGTTGATCGACTACGCCTCCTTCACCTGTCCGCACTGCGCCACCTTCAACAATGCGGTCATGCCGACCCTGCGGCGCGACTGGATCGACACCGGCATACTGAGGCTTGTGCACCGCCATTTTCCATCGGATGCGGTGGCCACGCGGGCCAGCCTGCTGGCCGAGTGCGCCGGCCCCGAGAAGTTCTTCGCCGCCGTCGACACGCTGTTCCGGACCCAGGTCCAGTGGCTGACCGCGCCCGACCCGGCGGCCGAGCTGATGACCGTGCTGGCGAAGCAGGGGGTGAGCGAGGCCGATGCGCAGGCCTGCGTCGCCAACGACCGGCTTTTGGACAAAGTCATCGCCGACGTGCAGTCCGGCCAGGCGCTGGGCGTCAATTCCACCCCGACCGTCTTCCTCAACGAGCAGGGCTACGGCAATCCGGGCGGAATGGACGCAATCGCAGCC
>VFQN01001095.1_pt1 | contig 47394 bp, 38 predicted proteins | sample 3512371 | NCBI WGS metagenome assembly VFQN01 (sample SAMN10412370, study PRJNA504923) | tailings metagenome | isolation source: Replicate 2 from Balatoc abandoned mine | place: Philippines: Itogon, Benguet | collected 2017-08-28
GACCAGGCGCGGGCCGAGCTACTCAAAGGCGTTAGGACTTGAGGAAGCGACATTCGGCACTGCGCCGGAACCCGACACCCGCCCACCGGCGACCGCCGGTCCGCGCAGCGATGCGCGGCCGACGGCCGCCGCGAGGGCGTTTCACCCCGTCGGACGAGCACCCGGCAGATGACTGCGAACGGCCCCCCCGAACCCCGACCGCCCCGGCGGTGTCCGTTGGCCCGGTCCGCGAAATGCACGCCGGGTTCGGCGGTATTCACCCGGGTCCGGGCGACGCGCCCGCGCCGGGGTGACGAGGGGGCGAGATGGGGAGTGAGCCGACCGCACCGTCCCGGGCCAAACTGATCCTCGCCTTCGCCGCCATCTACGTCCTCTGGGGCTCGACGTACCTCACCATCCGCCTCGCGGTCGAGACCATCCCCCCGTTCCTCATGGCCGGGTGCCGGTTCCTCGCGGCCGGCGCCGTCCTGTACGCGATCGCGGCGCGGACCGGCGCGCCGCGGCCGACGCGGCGGCAGTGGCGGAACGCGGTCGTCGGCGCGATTCCGCTGTTCGTGCTCGGCAACGGCGGGGTGACGTGGGCCGAGCAGGCCGTCCCGTCCGGGGCCGCGGCGCTCGTCATCGCCACGCTCCCGGCGTGGCTGTTGCTCCTCGACTGGGGCTACGGCGGGCGCGGCGGGCCGCGGCTGGTCGAGGTCGCGGGGATCGGCCTCGGCCTCGCCGGGGTGGCGTCGCTCTCGGCGCCGGGCGGCATCGACCCGCTCGGGGTGGCGGTGCTGCTCGGGGCGGCGGTGGCGTGGGCCGTCGGGTCGCTGTTCAACCGCTACGCCGACCTGCCCGCGTCGCCGGTCCGCACGGCGGCAATGCAGATGCTCGCCGGCGGGGTGGTGATGGTGGCGCTCGGGCTGGCGCTCGGCGAGGGCGGGCGGTTCGACCCGGCGGCCGTGTCCGCGTGGTCGGCGGGATCGGTGGCGTACCTCGTGGCGGTCGCGGTGGTGGCGCTGCCGGCGTACAACTGGCTCCTCGCGGTCACGTCGCCGGCGCTGGTGGGAACGTACGCGTTCGTGAACCCGGTGGTCGCGGTGCTCCTCGGGTGGGCCGTGGCGGGCGAGGCGGTGACGGAGCGGACCGGCCCCGCCGCGGCGCTCGTGGTGTTCGGCGTGATGCTGCTCGTGTGGCCCCGGAAAAAGGCCGTGGCGGTGGCGGACGATTCTTCAACCCTGGTCGGGGCGGGAGTGCCCCAAGGAGATGGTGGTGGGAGCGAGCGGGAATGACGGGGCGGGGCGAGCCCCCGCGACGGCGACGGCGGTGCTGGTGGCGCTGAGCGTTTCGCACCTCCTCAACGACACGATCCAGTCGCTCATCTCCGCGGTCTACCCGGTCCTCAAGGACGCCTACGCGCTCTCGTTCACGCAGATCGGGCTCGTCACGCTGGCGTTCCAGGTCACCGCGTCGCTCCTCCAGCCGCTCGTCGGGCTGTACACCGACCGCCGCCCGCTGCCGTTCTCGCTCGCACTCGGCATGGGGGTGACGCTGGCGGGGCTGGTGCTCCTGTCGCGGGCGGACAGCTTCCCGCTCATCCTCGCGGCGGCGGCGCTGGTGGGCGTGGGGTCGGCGGTGTTCCACCCGGAGGCGTCGCGGGTGGCGCGGATGGCGTCCGGCGGGCGGCACGGGCTGGCGCAGTCGTTGTTCCAGGTCGGCGGGAACGCGGGGTCGGCGGCCGGGCCGCTGCTGGCGGCGTTCGTCGTGGTGCCGTGGGGCCAGGGGAGCCTGGCGTGGTTCTCCGTCGTGGCCGTGGCGGCGATGGCGATCCTGTTCCGCGTGGGGACGTGGTACCGCGCCCACCTGGCCGAACGCGCGGCGAAGCGGGCGGCGACGAAGACCCCGCCGGTGTCGCCGCGGCGGGCGGCGTTCGCCGTCGGCGTGCTCCTGTGCCTGATCTTCTCGAAGTACTTCTACCTCGCCAGCCTGACGAGCTACTACACGCTCTACCTGATCGACACGTTCGGCGTGTCGGTGCCGGACGCGCAGGTGCGGTTGTTCGTGTTCCTCGGGGCGGTGGCGGTCGGGACGTTTGCCGGCGGCCCGGTCGGCGACCGAATCGGGTTCCGGGCGGTGATCTGGGCGTCGATCCTCGGGGTACTGCCGTTCACCCTGGCGCTGCCGCACGCGAACCTGTTCTGGACGACGGTGCTGACGGTGCCGATCGGCCTCGTCCTGGCATCAGCGTTCTCGGCGATCATGGTGTACGCGCAGGAACTCCTCCCGAGCCGGGTGGGGATGGTGGCGGGGCTGTTCTTCGGGTTCGCGTTCGGGATGGGCGGGCTCGGGGCGGCGGTCCTCGGGTGGCTGGCGGACCAGACCGACATCCGGTTCGTCTACCACGTCTGCGCGTTCCTCCCGCTGATCGGGCTGCTGACCGCGCTCCTGCCGGACCTCCGCCGCGGCCCGAGGGCGTAGGCGGCGACGGCAGCAGTCAGTTCTTCGCGGGCGGGCGGCGCTTGACCTCCGCCACCCGCGCCCGCCACGCCTGCACGAACCGCGTGTAGTCCGGGCCGGTCGTGTCGCCCACGTCCCGCTTCAGCTCGACGTCGCGGTCGGGTGCCGGGTGGGCGAACGGGATCAGGTTCCGCAGCGCGAGCTCGCGCACCGCCACCGACCCGTGGGGCAACAATCCCACCAGCCGGTCCAACTCGGCGGGGTTCGGGGCGTCCGGGTCGATGGTGCCGTGGAGCAGCCGCAGCACCTCGGCCCCCGCCCCCGCGGGCCGGAGCATTTGGCCCAGCCGGTCCCCCAACGCGGCGGTGCTCTGGGGGTTGTCGATCAGCCACGCCGACAGGGCGGTCGCAGCCGCCCGCCGGGCGTACCCGCGGTTCGTGTCCGCCAGTACGTCAACCACCGGCTCAAGTTCCTTGACCGAGGTCGCCAACACGCCCAGCCCGTAAACGCCGGTGGTGTTCCGGAAGAGGCTGTAGGGCGAAGGCGCCTCGGCCGCCAACTGGGTCATCAGCGCCTTCGTGCCGAACTCGTTGGCGGGAAGGGTGGCGATCAGGTCCAGAGCCTTTTGCGCCTCGGCCTGGTTGCGGTCGACGGATTTGGCGGGCGCGGGCCGGCCGGAGGGGGCGACATCGTACTCGGGCAACTCGCGCGGGCCGTCGAGCCGGGTCGGTGCCGTCGAACTCCAGGTGAACGCCTTGGGGGGCCGGACGGCGGCGTGCCGCGCTCCGGGGATCTCCACCCCGACCGACCCGCGGACCACGGCCAGCACCACGTCGGTCCGGATCGGGTGCGCCTTATTGCGGTCGAACGGCCGTCCCGGCACGAACACCCGCGTCAACTCGACGACTACTTCCGACTCGGGCGCCAGGCCGAGGTCGTACCCCTCGCCGGCCGCCCACACCCGCACCCGCACCGGGTTCTTCGCCGAGGTCAGGTAGATGCGGCCGGCAAAGAGGGTGATGGCGGTGTCGACCCGCTGTCCCACCTCGGGCAGCGGCATTTCGACCTTCGGTTCCGGCTCCGGTCCGTGGAACCGAACCCGCACGCCGAGGACGCTGACGGGCTCAAGTTCGGGCACATTCCCCCACAGGCGTACCGTCAGCCCGGAATCGTGGCTCAGATCCGCCTTGTACCCCGGCAGGCAGACCACTTCGCCGTCCGCGACGACGTCCGCGCCCTTCCCCGGCCCGAGCCCGAGCCACACCGGGCGGCCCCCGTTTGTGGCGTCGGGGGTCATCCTGCGGGCGACCAGGAGCGTCTTCTGTGTCGTCGCTTTCCAGCTGGCGGACCGCGCCGGGACGGCGGGCGGCACGACCAGCGGTGCCTTGGTGACCGGCGGCGCTACCGGCGGCGTCTCGACGATCGGCGGCACGACCGGCGGTTTCTCCACAGCCAACCGTTTCGGCGCGGGGGTGTTGACCGGTCGCTTAACCCCGTTCTTCTCCGGAACCGGCTCTGGCGATGGTTTGGAGTTATTGATCGGGGGTTGGAGCGCGTGCTTCGCCACCTCGGCGGGCGGCGGGATGTCCGCCGGCGGGCTGCCGGGGCGAATGAAGTAGACCACGACCGCTAGCACCAGCGCCCCGATGCCCGCCGCAGCCGCGCCCACGCCGACCAGCCACAGCGCAAGCCCGTTCGGCGACTGGCCTCGCAGGCGCAGCGCGGCGGCGGCGGTTGCCGCCGCGGCAGCCGCCGCCGAGGCTGCCGCGGTCGCGGCGGCTGCCGTGCTCATCAGCCACACCGCCACGCGGTTCCACGGGGGCAGCGCGGCCGTCTCGTCGGCGTCGTCCAGTTCCAGCGGCGCGCCCGCGTCGGTCGCGGACCCGTTCGGCACGACCCCCGACCTTGCTTGGCCGTCACCACGGAGCGGCGGGGCGACCGCCGAGCGCGCGGACCAGTCCGACGTGCCCGCCCCGCCGGCGGTCCGCAGGTCGGCCTCCACGGCGGCCAACCGGTCCGCCACTTCCGCAGCCGTCGGCGGACGGTCGCCCGGAGCCTTCGCCAACAGTTGCATCACCAGGGCGTCCAGCCCCGGTGGTACGAGCACGTTGAGCGACGACGGGCGGGGTGGGGTCTTGGTCACCACCGCGACGAGGATGGCCGGGACGTTCCCGCCCATGAACGCCGGCCGGTGGGCGAGGAGCAGGTAGAGGACGCACCCGAGGCTGAACAGGTCGGTGCGGTGGTCCAGCGGCTCGCCGCGGGCCTGCTCGGGGCTCATGTACGCGGGCGTGCCCACGACCGCCCCGGGCCGGGTGAGCTGGTCGCCCGGGTCGGCCTCGGCCACCGCCCGGGCCAGCCCGAAGTCGAGCAGCTTGACCCGCCGGCCGTCCCCCTCCAGCCACACGTTCCCGGGCGTCACGTCGCGGTGGACGAGGCCGGTGGCGTGGGCCGCGGCCAGCCCGGCGGCGACCTCGCGGGCGATCCGCACCGCCTCGGCCACCCGCACGGTCGGGTTGGCGCGCAGGGCGCTGACGAGACTCTCCCCCTTCAGCAGCGGCATGGCCAGGAACGGGACCGGCCCGTCCTCGCTGACGAGGTGGATGGGCGCGACGTGGTCGTGCTCGACGGCCGCCTGCGCCCGGGCCTCGCGGAGGAACCGCGCCCGGGCGCCCGGGTCGGCCGCGATGTGGGGGAGCATCGCCTTGACGGCGACGTGCCGGCGGAGGCCGGTGTCCTCGGCCCGGAACACGACGCCCATCCCGCCCTTCCCGAGCACGTCGAGCACGCGGAACGAACCGAGCCGGCCGATCTCGCCGGCGGCCTGGGGCGGGTCGAGGAACGGGAACTCGCCGGACGGGGCGGCGCTAGCCGGCGCACCGGCGGGGGTGACGGCGGTCTCGGGCGGCGGGTTGGAGGACGTGACGGCGGTTTCGGGCGGGTCGAGAGAGGATCGCGGCGTGGTCGCGTCGGTCGGCCCGTCGACGGGGAAGACGTCCCTGCACTTCGGGCACCGGGCCAGGACGCCGGGCCGGGGTTGCCGCTTGAGGGCCAGCGCGGCCCGGCACGACGGACAGGTGACTTGGGCGGGCGTCATCGGGCGTCCGTGGTCGCGGGCGGATCGTGCTGGTGATCGTCAGATCCAAGTTAACGCCCGATCGGCCGTCGGTCAAACACCACCCCCGTCACCCCACTGGGTCGTCCCAGCGGCCGGTGTCGGGGTCGTCGTCGAAGTCGGCGCCACAGTACGGGCAGTAGCGCACCCTCGGGTCGATGCGCAGAAAGCCGGCGTGCATCAGGAACTTGCCCAGGTTCGTGCGGCACCACGGGCAGCGGAGGGCGAACCACTGCCCTGCCAGCGCCGCCGCCATCAGCCCCAACAGGCCCGGCACAACGGCAGCCGCCGCGGCCGCGCCGCCCAGCGCCGGCATCACCGCCAAGCCCGTGGCGAGCAGCACTACGCCTGCCAGCACGGCGCCGCCGAGCCACCGCTTCCGCCGGTTCAACTGCTCACGCCCGGTCATCGCCGTCCCTCATCACGCCGCCGGACATGCTACCGGGCCGCGCCGTAGAACAACAGTCTCTCTTACCCTTCGCCAGGAACCGCTCCGCCATGCCGCGCGTGCTGATCGCCGACAAGCTCGAGACCGCCGGGGTCGATCTGCTCAAGGCCGCCGGGATCGAGGTCGAGACCCGCCTCGGCCTCAAGGGGGCCGACCTCGCCGCCGCCCTCCGCGACTTCGACGCCGCCATCGTCCGGTCGCAGCCGAAGGTGACGGCGGAGGCGCTGGAGAGTCCCGGGAAGTTGCGCGCGATCGCCCGCGCCGGCGTCGGCGTGGACAACATCGACCTCCCCGCCGCCACCCGCCGCGGGATCGTCGTCATGAACACGCCGGACGGGAACACCGTCTCGGCCGCCGAGCACACCGTCGCGCTGATGTTCGCCGCCGCCCGCAAGGTCGCCCCCGCCGACGCTGTGATGAAGGCCGGCGGGTGGGACCGGAACAAGTTCGTCGGCACGCAGCTGGCCGGCAAGACGCTCGGCGTCGTCGGCCTCGGGCGGATCGGCCGCGAGGTCGCCCGCCGGGCCATCGGCCTCGACATGAAGGTGGTCGCGCTCGACCCGTTCGTCACCCCGGCGCGCATGAACGAGCTCGGCTGCGCCCCGGCCGCGTCGCTCGACGAACTGCTCCCGCAGGCGGACTTCCTCACCCTACACGTCATGGCGACGCCCGAGACGAAGGGGATGGTCGGCGCCCGCCAGCTCGGGCTGATGAAGAAGACGGCGATCGTGGTGAACGTCGCCCGCGGCGGCGTCATCGACGAGCAGGCGCTCGCCGACGCGCTCGCGGCCGGGACGATCGCCGGCGCCGGGGTGGACGTGTTCACCGCCGAGCCGACGGTGCCGGAGCAGCCGCTGTTGAAGGCGCCGAACGTGGTGCTGACGCCGCACCTCGGGGCGAGCACGGTCGAGGCGCAGGAGAACGTCGCCGTCGAGGCGGCCCAGCTGATCGCCGACTTCCTCCTGAAGGGGCAGGTGGCGAACGCGGTGAACGCGCCGAGCGTGGACCCGCGCGAGCTGGCCGAGGTACGGCCCTACGTCGACCTCGCACGCCGGCTCGGCCTGCTCCACGCGCAGCTGACGAACGGCGCCGTCCGCAAGGCGACACTCACCTACAAGGGCGACCTGGCGGGGAAGAAGACGCGGCTGCTGACGGCGGCGTTCACGGCCGGGCTGCTCGAGTACCGCCTCGACGGCGTGAACCTGGTGAACGCCGAGGTGTTCGCCCGCGAGCGCGGGATCGAGCTGGCCGAGTCGAGCAACCCGAAGAAGGGCGACTTCGCGGCGCTGATGCACACCGAGGTGGAGGCCGAGCAGGGGACGAACGTCGCCGCCGGCACGCTGTTCGGCGACCAGTACGTGCGCCTGGTGCAGCTGAACGCCTTCCGCATGGAAGGCTACCTGGACGGCGTGCTGCTCGTGTTCGTCCACAAGGACGTGCCGGGGCTGATCGGGTTCGTCGGCACGATCTTCGGCAAGCACGGCGTCAACATCGCGCAGATGAACGTGGGGCGGACGGCGCCGGGCGGGGAGGCGGTGGCCATCCTGAACCTGGACAGCCCGCCGAGCGAGGCGGCGCTGGCCGAGGTGAAGGCGCACCCGCACATCAGCAGTCTGTTCGTGGTGACGCTGCCCCCGGCCGGCGAACAGCCGAGCTGGCTGGGGTAATATCCGCATCAGAGCATCGTGTGAAGGAACACGGCACCCGCCACGCACACCGGCCCAAGAAGGACGAGGCACCCGATTCTCCCGCCGACGGCCGTTGGCGGGTTGCGACCTCTCGCAGCTCTCGGTTGGTCGGGGAGCGTCATCTCACGGGGCGGGCCGGCGGGCGGGCAATACATACCCGTCTTTCCACCCGACTTCTTCGGCCTCGGGGCGGAAGGCGGTCGATCCGCCGGCTGCTGCATGTGCGGGTGGTACTTCCGGTGGCATTCCTCGCACACTGCCTTCAGATTGCTCAGATCGTTGGTTCCCCCCTTCGAGAGTGATCGGATGTGGTGTGCGTGGAGGTAGGACGGCTTGGCGCCGCAGTCCTCGCAACGGTGTTTGGCCCGCCGCTTGACTTCCGCACTGATCTCGGCCCAGTTCTCGGGATACTCAGGAAACTCCCAGGCCCGGCCCATCGGACTCTCGCCTTACACACAGTCCGGTTGGTGCCGTCCGGTTCGAGTTTGGTGGGACCGGCGTCCCGCCGGTCTTCCCGGACGACCGGCGGGACGCCGGTCCCACCAGATCAGCCACCCTCAACGGACCGCGTATTAGGGTGACTACGGCCTCGTGAGCGTCGGCACGTCCCACACCTTGATCGTGCCGCCCTCGTCTCCGGACGCGGCGAGCCGGCCGTCGGCCGACACGGCCACCGAGGTGACGTCCGTCCGGTGCATCTGCACGGTCCGCAGCCGGTCGACGCGGAACCTGTCCACCGCGCAGACGACGAGGCGCGTGCGGTTCGGGCTGTCCTGGCCGACGAGCAGCCGGTTCGCCCCCGGCACGAAGGCCAGGCTGTCCCCGCGGATCGTGTCGGTCTCGCCCGCCGCCCGCAGCGCCGCGAGGTCCCACGCGTGCAGCCCGAGGCCGCCGACGGACCAGAGCACCTTACCGTCGGCCGAGAGCGCGTAGTCGGACACCCACTGCTCGCCGAAGTCCTTCACCACCCGCCCCGCCTTCAGGTCGAGGACGCGGACGTGGTGCGTGCCGGTGCCGCTCTCGATCGCGGTCAGGCGGTCCGGGTCGGGCGCCGGCAGGACGCCGAGCAGGCCCTTGCGGTCGGCGAGGGTGTAGAGCTTCTTCCCGGTCGCGGCGTCCCACACGCGGACGGTGTCGTCGCGCGACCCGGACACGAGGCGGGCGCCGTCGGCGCTGAAGAACAGCGCGCGGGCGAGCACCCGCTCCGCGTGGCCGACGCACTCCGCCCGCTCCTCCCACGTCTTCGTGTCGAAGAGCTTGAGCCCGCCGCCGTCGGTGCCGACCGCGAGCCGACCGCCGTCCGGCGCGAAGGCGACCGCCGTCACGCCCTGGGCGGGGTCGGTGTAGACCACCTTCTCCTCCCAGTCCGGGAGCGTGTAGACGCGGGCGCTGCCGGACGCGAGGGCGACGGCGAGCGTCTTCCCGTCGGGCGACCAGCGCACCGCCATCGCCTCCGTCCTGTCGCGGAAGAGGTTCTTGACCTGCTTGCCGGTCGTCACGTCCCAGACGCGGAGGGTGGCGTCGTCGCCCCAGGAAAGGAGCGCGCGGCCGTCCGGCGCGAACGACAGCCAGACCCGGCCAGAATGCCCGGTAAGCGTGTGCAGTTCGGGGTCGGTCCGCGGCGCCGGCGGAACGCCCTTCTTCGGCCCATCGGCCGGTGCCGGCGGGGCGGAGGGCTTCGGGCCGTCCTTCACGGGCGGGTCGTCGCCCTTCGCCCCGTCGGGCTTGCCGGCGGGCTCGACGACCGGTGTGGCGTTTGGCTTTTCGGCCGTGCGCCCGCTCTCGTTGCGCGGGGATAGCTTGTTGATCCCGGCCGCGACAACAGCGACGAGCAGGCCGGCCGCGAGCGCCGCCAGGAGCCGGCGCGAGCGGGCGGGCGGCGCCGCGGCCGGGGTGGCGGCGGGCGACACGTCCGCGAGGGCGTCGCGCAGCGCCCCGGCGTCGGGGTAGCGGTCGGCGGGCGACTTTGCGAGGCAGCGGCGGCAGACCTCGTTGAGCGCGTCCGACACGTCCGGGCGGCGGTCGCGGGGGAGCGTCGGCGGCCGGTCGAGGACGTTCAGCAGCATCTCGGGCAGGCTGTCGGCGGCGATCGGCCCCTCGCCGGTGAGCAGGAACACGAGGACGCCGCCGAGCGCGTACACGTCGGTCGCCGGGCCGACTGAGCCGACGGCCGGGCGGACTTGCTCCGGGGCCATGAACCGCGGCGTGCCCAGCGGCTGCCCGCTGCCGGTCAGGTCGCCGGGGTCGAGGAGGTTCCGGGCGAGCCCGAAGTCGGTGACGCGCGGCCGCCCGCGGCCGTCGACGAGGACGTTCTCCGGCTTCAGGTCGCGGTGGACGAGGTGCCGGTCGTGGGCGTAGGCCACCGCCTCGACGACCGGGCGGAACAGCCGAAGCGCCTCGTCGGGGGCGAGCGGCCCGCGGGCGCGGACGAGCGCCGACAGGCTCTCCCCGTCCACGAACGCCATCGTGAAGAACGCCCGCCCCTCGTGCCGGCCGGTGTCGTAGACGGGGACGATGTTCGGGTGGTCGAGCCCGGCCGCGGCGAGCGCCTCCCGGCGGAACCGCTCGGCGCTCTCGGCCGAGCCGACCAGCCCGAGGCCGATCTTCTTCATCGCCACGGGGCGGCCCAGGTCGCGGTCGAACGCCTCGTACACCTCGCCCATGCCGCCGCTGGCGATGTGCCGGACGATCGTATATCGCTGCTCGGCCGGGGCGGCGACAGGCTCGGCGAGGGTGACGGGGGTCGCGCCGGACCGGCCAGCCGGGGTGGAGTCCCGCGGCAGCTGGTCCGGTGCCGGAAGTTGAGTCTGACCGTCGCCCGGTACGGGTGACATCGCACGCCTCGGTCGCGGGGAGTGACGGGGGGAAGTGTAGCGGCCCGGGGTGGCGACCCACAACCGCAGCCCGGCGGACTCACCCTGCGGCCCGCCGGGCGCTACTGCTTCGCCCGCGCGGCGGCGCGGCACTCGAGCGGGTAGTCCGTCAGGATCGCGTCCACGCCAGCGAGGCGGCCGGCGTGCCAGCCGGGGATCTCGTACCCCGCGACCTCCGGGCCGACCAGGAACACCTTCTTCCCCGCCGCGTGCGCCTTCGCCACCTCGCCCGGCGTCGGCACCCAGCGCACGTACACCCACCCGGCCGTCGGGTCGGCGAGGGCGGCGTCGAGCCTGTCCGCCGCCGGGCACAGCACCGCCGCCACCGCGCCGGCGTCCTCCGCCGTGAGCGCCTCGCGCACCGCCTTGTTCTCGATGGCGAGGCCGATGAACACCAGCTGCCGCAGGACGCCGTGCTTCACGGCGAGCTTCACCACGTCGGCCTCGCACTGCGGGTCTTTCAGGTCGACGGCGAGGAGCGTTTTCGCCGCCTTGCGGGCGGCGACGCGGGCGAACACCGCGTCGAGTGTCGGCACCCGCTCGCCGGCGAACGCCGGGTCGAACCACGCCCCGGCGTCGAACGCCTGGAGCTCGCGCAGCGACAGCGCGCCCACCTTCCCCTTGCCGGTGGTGGTACGGTCGACCGTGTCGTCGTGGATGACGACGAGCTGGCCGTCGCGGGTGCGGCGCACGTCGAGCTCGACGTCGAGGCGGAGGTCGAGGCAGGCGTCGAAGTTGGCGAGGGTGTTCTCGGGGGCGTGCTTCAGCAGCCCGCGGTGGCCGACGACGCGCGTCGGGCGCGGGGCGGGCTCGGCCGCGACCAGGGCCACGGCGGCGAGCGCGAACAAGACGCGCGGCATGGGCGGCCTCACACTTTGACGACGCGGACGCGGCGGGTGATCTCTTCGGGCGGGATGAGTTCGCCCTGGCCGGAGCCGGGGCAGACGCGGACCGTGTGCTCCCACGCCGCCGGCGACTCGATGTTGCTCTCCCAGAACGGCCACGTGCGGCACTGCGGCGGGCGCGCCGGGTAGACGGTACAGCCCTTGCCGCGCTCGAAGAACACGCAGTCGCCGCCGGCCTTCTCGCGGAGCGTGCGCTTGCCGCGGGCCTTGCGGGTGTAAACGGCCTTCACGACCTCCGCCGACTCGACGAGGTGCGCGGCGAGGGCGGCGATGTCGTCGTCGGTCACCCACACGAACCCGGGCGCGCCGGTGCAGCAGTCGCCGCACTGCGTGCATGTGAACCGGAGCCCGTCGCGGTACCAGGGGTCTTCGGGTTGAGGGGCAGCGTCAGGCATTTGGTCCACTTCTACTTGGGTGCGAACTGGGCGAGGATCGCTTTCGCGGAAAGGTATTTCGCCTCGGCCTCGGACAACCGCAACCGCAGCTCAAGCCGCTCCAGGTCGGTCGCCCGCCCCTCTTCGTGGATCGCGGAGCCGAGGTGAATCAACTCCCGCACCGGACCGTCGAGTCGGTTGAATTCGTCCGCGAATTGGTCGAGCGCCGTTCGGAGGAGTGGGTCCAGATCGCGCACTGCCGCCACTCGGACATCCTGGGTGTATTTGTTCCCTTTTTTCTCACGCCGGTCCCAGACAGTGAGTACGGACTGCACCAGCCGGTCGAGTTTCTCGGCGTATTCCGGTAGCAAGCGAGTCGCCAAATCGAACTGGTTCCTGTCCCGGACGCTCGCCCGCGCGCGTTCGATCAAGTCTTTCGGTGCTGGCTTCTTGGCCCCCCCGACCGGCGCGGCACCGGGCCCGGTGCCGGCCGTGGGATCGGTGCCGGGTAGGCTGGCGGTGTTGGCGAGGTTCACGTTCGGCCCTCCCACTCCCGGACGGCGTCGAGTATTCGCGCCAGGTCTTCAACGGACTTCCGCTGCCTCACCGCATCATACCCGGCCACGTTCCGCTTCAGTACTTCGCCGCCGGTCGTCGCGTAGTTCTGAATGTGCAGGCTGGCGAAGACCGTGTGGAGGAACAACGTGTCGTCGGGCCGGGCGGCGGTCAAACCCGTGAGCTTCGTCGCCCACGTCCCCTGGCCGGTGTAGTGCTGAACCACCTCGGCCCGCTTGTCCGCCCACACGTCTTCCTTCAGCACGACGACCAGCACCCAGGTTTTCCGTCGCGCCGCCTGCAAGAGGGGGACGAGGCGGTCGAGCAGGTCGAGTTCGCTCTGTCGCTGCTCCGCGAGTAGCCGGCCGAGAAAGGCTCTCTTGCCCTCTGTCGCCAACTTGTGGTGCCGCCAGCTCTCGAACTCGACGGCGTGGTGCCCGTAATCCACCACCACGATTACGCCGCGGTAGTCGCCGTTAGCGAGTGCCCCCGAAACCTTCTGGAACTCCGCACCAAACCGCCAGGACTGGCCCGGCATCACGACCAGTTCCACGCCCGGCGTGTCGAGCAACGGGACCGTCTCAACCCCGAAACTCGGCTCGTAGTACCCCGGCGGGTCGAGCAGAACATTCACGTCACCGGATAGGAACCGGGCGAGCGTTGATTTACCCGTCCCGCCCGGACCGAGGATCAGAACGTTTCGCGGTGACCCACCGGGCGAGGGTGCTGCCGACCGGAGGCCAAGGAACCCGGCCAGCCGTTTGATGAGTGGGAGGAGCCGACTCTTGTTCTCCCACAACTCGGCCCCAGCCTTCTTCGCTGCCTCGGTCGCGGCCGCCTTCACCGCCTCGTCCAGCGTCTCGGACATCACCCCTCCGGGCACAGGGGGCCGATCACACCTCACCACCCCAGTGTATCGCAACCCCGTGGGCGGCACTACGGCGGGGTGGCGACACAGGGGGGCGGGTCGTATCCGTATCCGCTCATCGCCCGTCCCCGGTGCCCGCCGATGGCCGAGATGTACGGGGTCGCCGTCCGCGGCACCGGGAGCGCACTCCCGGTCCGCGTCGTCCCCAACGCCGAGTTCACCGACCGCTACTGGCTCGACACGTCCGACGAGTGGATCCGCACCCGCACCGGCATCCGCGAGCGGCGGTTCGCCGGACCGGGCGAGACGGCCGTCACCCTCGCGTCCGCCGCGTCGTGCCGCGCCCTCGCCGCCGCCGCCGTCACCCCCGCCGACCTCGACCTGATCGTCTGCGCCACCGTCACCCCCGACCGCATGTGCCCGTCGGTGGCGTGCCTCGTGCAGGCCGCGCTCGGGTGCCGCACGATCCCGGCGTTCGACGTGTCTGCCGCCTGTTCTGGGTTCCTGTACGCACTGTCGGCGGCGACGCAGTTCGTGAAAACGGGCGCGGCGCGGCACGCGCTCGTCGTCGGGGCCGAAGTTCTCAGCCGGGCGCTCGACATGACCGACCGGAACTCGTGCATCCTGTTCGGCGACGGGGCGGGGGCGGTGGTGCTGTCGGCCACGCCGGTGCGGACTACCGGGGTGCGCATGGTGCGGCTCTACTCGGACGGCACGCGCCGCGGGCTGATCGAGGTACCGAGCCGGGTCACGGTCCCGGTCCCCGGCGAGGAGCCGCCCCCGACCCACGTCCGCATCGCCGGCCGCGAGGTGTTCCGGTTCGCCGTCACGCGGATGGTCGAACTCGTCCAGGAGGCGGAGGCCGACACCCGCGCGCTCGGCATCGCCGGGTTCGACGCGCTCATCCCGCACCAGGTCAACCAGCGCGTCATCGACGCCGCGCTGGAGGCGACCGGGTTTCCGGCCGACAAGGTGGTGGTGAACCTCGACCGCTACGGCAACACCTCGGCCGCGAGCGTGCCGATCGCGCTCGACGAGGCGCTGCGCTCGGGCCGGTGCAAGCCGGGCGACACGGTGCTCCTCGTCGCCTTCGGCGGCGGGCTGACGTGGAGCTCGGCGATCGTCACGCTGTAACCGCCGCGCTACGGGTTGTTGATGCGGAACCCGGCGAGCACCTTGCGCGGCAGCGGGCCGTCGGGGTCGAGCTTCGGCGCCTCGACGCCGACCACGTACAGCCGCGGGCGCGGGCCGGTCGCGGCGAGGATGTAGTGCTCCACCCGCTTGCCGCGCGGCGTGTCGGCCTGCACCACCAGCCCGCGGCCGTAGGTCGAGCGGAGCGTCCCCGTCTTGTCCACCGTGCCGCCGGCCGCCTTCACCCGGCGGTCGCGCTCGGCCTCCAGTGCCGGCGCGGCGAACGCGCCGTCCTTGTCCTCGGCCAGCGACTTCGCCCACGCCGGGTCGAGGTCCTGCCAGCCGACCCACACCCGCGCCCCCGAGTACCACCCCGCCACCGCGTACTCCTCGCCACCGCGCGTCACCACCGACAGCGGGTTCGCCTCCACCGGCGTGGCGGTCGGCGTGCCGGGGAAGGTACCGGTGAACGCGCCGTCCGGGGCGGTGAACTCCACCCACCCGGCGGTGCTGACGCGCCCCGACCGGTAGCCGAGGAGCGCGACCGTCGCCGCCGCGACCACCGCCATGCCGGCGAGCACGGCGACCACCGTCGTCGGCGACCACTGCGGTCGCGGCACGGGAACAATCGCTTGCGGCTTAGCAGATATCTCCGCGGGCGGCGGAGCCGCCAACTGCTCCGCGTCGTCGAGCGAGAGTGGTTCGGGCGGCAGTGACGTGGCCGGCACGGGCGCGGCCGGGGGAACGATGGCGACGGGGAGCGCGGGCGTGACGTCGCGGCACCACGGGCAAGTCACGTCGGTGCCGGCGGCGTCGGGCGCCACCTGGAACAGCTTCCCGCACCGCAGGCACGCGACCGGCACGAACATCACGAACTCCGGTGTCTTCGAGTCCGGGCGGGCGTCGGCGTGGAACCCGGGGCGGCGTCGGGCGGATGTCGATTTGCATGACTCCCGCGCACTTCGCCGCAGGCCGCCCCGGGTTTCACCCGGGGTTCCACGCCGACGCCCGCCGGGCTGAAAACCAACAGCCGCCGGGTCACCCCGCGCCGATCAGTTGGTTCCGCTCCGCCGTCATGTTCGCCCGCGCCTGCTCCTCGCCCTCTTGGAACGCCAGGTCGGTCCAGAACACGCGCGGGCGGGCCAGGAAGCGGTCGAGCACCTTCGCCCGGCCGGCGCGGTAGTCCGCTTCCGGCACCCACGCGTACTCCTGGCGGATCGCCTCCGCGTAGCGGGCGTAGCGCGCGGGCTCGGCGCCGAGGATGGCCAGGTCGGCGTCGAGCAGGATCATCGTCTCGCGGTCGCCGGGCGGGCGGTCGTCGAGCAAGTGGGCGGTGGCGTGGATCAGCCTGTCCACCCGCTCCAGCTCCGACCGCGGCACGCCGACCGGGCCGAGGAGCGTCGCCGCCAGGTCGGCGCTGCGGGCCTCGTTGTCGGCCGCCCGCGGGTCGTAAACCGCGTCGTGGAACCAGATTGCCAACTGTACTGCGCCCGGGTCGTCGGTGATCGACGTGAGCCGGGCGGCGACGCGGAACATGTCGGCGAGGTGTTCGAGGTTGTGGTAGTGCCGGTCCGGGGCGGAGTACGCCGCGACCAGTAGGTCGAAGACCGGGTACGCGTCGGCGGCGGGGACGCGGTACCGTTCGAGCAACTTCGCCCAGCTCTGTTGCAGGGCGGCGTGCCGTTCGGGCGAGATCATGGGGCGAATCCGCTGGGCGGGGGCACGGCCGGGCGTTGCCTCGGGCCGTCGGACGGGGGTATTTTAGGATAGGTTGCGCGCCGACGGCGAACCCGGACCCGCCAACGGCGCGCGGTGCGGTGCGTTGAGGTGGTGGCGGGTGTCCACACCTCGTCGATACGCGACGATGGGTTCACGCACCCCGTCGCTCACGCTCCGGGCTCGACGAACCAGTCCCGCGTCCTTCATCCCCCGCCGCCATGCCGCCACCCCCCACCGCCGCCCGCAGTCGTGCCGGCGTCGGGCTCGGGCTGCTCGCCGCGGTCGGGCTGTTCCTTGCCGGGGTCGAACTCGCCCGCCGGTCCGCCGGCTGGCTCCGCCCCACGCCCGTTGCCCCGTTCCGCGTCGTCGTTCCTGCCGGCGACGCCGTCGTCCGTCGCGGCGACCCGGTCACGCTCTCCGCGTATCTCGAACCGGCCGCGCCGGACGCCGTGCTCCCGGCGGTGATCGACCTCGTCCGACGACCCGGCCCCGGACAGCCCGAGACGCGCCTCCGCATGGCCGCCGACCCGGGCACGGGCGCGGTCGTGGCCGCGCTCCCCCCGGCGCTCGCCGACTTCGAGTACCGCGTCGAGGCCGGGGCGGCGGCGAGCGACTGGTTCGCCGTACGCGTCGCCGACCCGGTTGAACTCGCCCCCGGCACCGCCGTCGAGATCGCACCGCCAGCTTACGCCACCGGGGTGGTGAAGGCTCAAACGCTCCCCGGCCTCCCCGACCTCGACGCCGTCGCCGGCTCGACCGCCGCCGTGAGGCTCTACTTCACCCGCCCGGCCGCGTCGGCGGTGTTAGAGTGGCGGCCGGACGCGCCCGGCGGACTCCCCGACACGCTCCCGGTCGTGCTCGACCCGGACGCCGCCGGCGGCACCGCGACCGTGCCGCTGCGCGAGCCCGGCGGCCTGCGGCTGGTGCTGACGAACGAGCCCGGGGTGCGGAAGCTGCGGACCGAGGTCGCGGTCCGCGTCCGCGTGCGGCCCGACGAGCTGCCGCGGTTCGTGACGCTCACCGGCCTGTGGAACGCCCGGCGAGCGGTCCTCCCCGGGCAGGTGGTCACGGTCACGGTCGGGCTGGCGGACGACGTGGGCGTCGCGGCGGCCGAGCTGGAGATTGCCGCCGGGCCGGGGTTCGCCGCGGTCACGCGGTTGCCGGTCGCGCTGACCGGCGCCGGCACGCGGACGGCCGAGGGGCGCGTGACGTTCGACCCGACTGCGCTCGCCGGCGTGGCGGGCACGGGAAAGGACGCCGGGATTCTGAACGTAAGGGTCCGCGCGACCGACACCCGGCCCGGCGCACCGCCTGCGACGTACCCCGGCGACGGGTGGGCCGAGTGGCAGGTGACGCCGGCCGCCCCGCCGCCGGACGCGCAGGAGGTGCTCGGTCCGCTCGCCGCCGTGCGACGGAGCGCGGGAACGGACGGGCTGCGGGCCGCGGAGGCGGCCCTGCGGGAGCTCTCGGACGCGGCCCGCGGGAAGGGCCGTCTCCCGGTCGACGACGCGACCCGGCTCGCCACGGCGCGGGCGAAGGTGAAGGAGGCCGCCACCGGCTTCCGCGCCGCGGCGCGCGAGGCCGAGCTGACGCCGCACCTGCGCCCGCTCGCGGCGGCGTACCGGGCGCTGGCCGACGCGACAGTCACGGAGATTGACGAGTTCCTGCGCCGGGCGGCCACGGACGACCCTGCCGAGCGCCGAACGGCGGTCGAAGCCGCCGTCACGCGACTGCGGCAGGCGCACGAGCGGATCGACCACCTGACCCGGGCCGCGCGGGAGATGACCCGCGGCCGGCTCGACGCCGACCGGCTCGCCGCCCTCGCCGCGCGGTACACCGCGCTCGCCGACCGGGCGGCGGCGGGCGCCCCCGCGGTGGACGTGGCCGCGGAGCGGGCACGCCTCGCGGTGCGGCTCGCCGAGATCCTGGCGGACAGCGACGGCCTGCGGCGCGCGATGGCCGACGCGGCCGGGGCTGAACGCGGCGACCTGGCCGACCGCGCCGCCGCGCTCGCCGCCGCGGCCCACGACCTCGACGCCACCGCCGACCGCCTCGCCGCCGACGTACGGGCCGCGGTCGGCGGCGAGCTCGCCGCCGAGCAGACGGCCGTCGCCGGCCGGGCCGCAGCCGTGCTCGGCGCACTCGCCACACCGGCCCGGCTCACCCGGGTGACACTCCCCGACCCCGCCGCCGCCACGGCCGCCGCCGGGCTCCTGGCTAGCGGGAAGCTCGCCGCGGTACTGACCGAGCTCGAAAAGTTCGCGCAGGCGCTCGACCGGGCGGCCGACGACCTCGACAAGGCTTCACTCGACCCGTCGGACGGGAAGGCGGTCGCCCGGGCGCTCGCCCGGTGGCAGGGCGACGTGCGCGAGCGCGCTGCCGGGTTCGCCGCCTTCCCCGCCGCCGCGGTCGCCGCCCTCCGGGTCGAGCAACGAGCGCTGCGGGCCGCGGCGGCCCGACTGGACCTCCCGCCCGACCCGGCGCTCGCCCTGCTCCGCGAGGAGGTCGGCGTCCACCTCGGCATGGCGGCCCGTGCGCTCGACGCCGACGGGGCCGGTGCCGAGAAGGCGATGACCCTGGCGGCCGGCGCGCTGACCCGGCTGGCCGACAGCACCCCGTCCGCAGCCGACCGACTGACCCGGTCGCGCGCCGACCTCGACGCCCTCCGGACCGACCACGACAGTGCTGCCACGACCGCCGAACAGCTGCTCCGCCCGCTGGAACAGAAGGCGCCGGACGACGCGGTCCGCCGCGGGCTGACGGCGGCGGCGCCGCCGGTGGCGGAGCGGTACGAGGCGCTCGCCGGTCGGCTCACCGCGCTCGACCTGCCCGGGCACGCCGCCCGCCGGCACGTCGCGGTCGCCGCCTTGCAAACCGCCGCGGCCGACCTGCGGGCGGGGCTGCCGGCCGACGCCGCCGCGGCCGTCGCCGCCGCGCGGCGGGCGCTCGACCGCCTCCTCGTCGCGGTGAACGGGCAGCCGCCGGCCGACGCCCAGCTCGACGAGCTGGCGCGCCTCCAGGCCTGGGTCGCGGCGCCCCTCGTGATCCACGCCGCGACCCAGGGACAGGTTGCGCGGGGGCTCGCCGCGCTGCCCGTCCCGGAGGCGCCGGCGCTCCTCCACGACGCCCGTGAGGCCGTACGCCGCGCCGAGGCGGCGCTCAAGGACGGGAAGGAGGTCGCGCGGCACACGGCGGTCGCGGCCGACGTGCTAGCCGCGCTCGCCGACCGCGCCGCCGGACGCCGGCCCGACGTGGAGCGTGTGGTGGCGTTCGCCGCCGCCCGGTTCCGGGCGGCGGCCGCCGCCCCGGGCCGCGCCGGGCGGCCCCGCGAGGAGGGGTCGGCCGAGGAGAAGCGGCAGCTCGGGCGCGAGGCGGACGAGCTGCGGCACGTCCGCGTCGGGGCGGCGGGGCAGGTGCCGAAGTGGCGGGCGCTGGAACTGTACACCCGCCTCCGCAGCAAGTCCGAACCCGATCGCGACGCCGCCGGACAGACGGAACTGGCACACGCGCTGGCCGCGCTCGCGGCGGTGATGACGGACGCGGTTCGCGCCGACCCGCCGGCCGAGCCGGACCCGGCGGCGGGCTACCTGCCGGCGCCGCGGTTGGCGGCGCCGCTGCGCGACCTGGCGCGGGAGCAGCGGGCCGTGCGCGACCGGGCGACGGCGGCCGAGGCGCGAGTCGCCGACCGGCTGCGCCCGTCGGACGGGAAGGCGTTCGAGGAGCTGGAGCGGCGCCAGCGCGAACTGGCGGCCGCGGCGCCGACCGTTCCGTCGGCCGGGCTCGCGGCGGACCGCCTGCGCGTCGGCGATGCCCGCACCGCCGCCGAGGCGGCCGGTCAGGCGCTGGCCGCGTTGAAGGGGGCCGACCCCGCGCTCGCCGATCGGCAGTCAGCGCTACTGACGGAGATCCGGGCGCTGACGGGTGACACCCGCGGGGCTGCGGCGCGGCAGGCCGCCCGGGCGCGCGAGCTGGGGCGGGTCGCGGACGACCTCGCCGCGGCGCTGGCGGGGTTCGACGGCCCCGACGCGGACGCCGTCCACGCGACGGCCGAGCTCGCCCGGCGGGCCGCCCGGTCGTTCGCCGCCGCAGCCGATCGAACAGCCGCCGCCGACACCGTCGGGGCGGACCAGTCGCGCGGCGAGGCCGAGGCCGCGCTGACGCGGGTCGGTCCGCGCGTGCGGCCCGGCGCCGTTACGGGCGGCGCCGGGCCGGGCCGGGCGCTACGGGCCGCCGCGTCCGCGGTCCGCGCCGACCCGTCGCCCGACGCCTTCCGCCGCGCCGCCGCCGCGCTCGCCGCCGCCGCGCGGGCGATCCCGATCCCGACACCGTAGTTCGTCGGAGCCAGAAGTGTGAGCGACTTGCCGGGGCGGCCGGTTAGGCCGGGGCGCAAGCCCCGGATGGGCGGAGACAAGCCGGGCACCACCGGGGCTTGCGCCCCGGCCTAACAACCCGGCCGCGCACTACCACCAGCCCCAGCGGGCCGGCCACGCGGCGGCGAACGCCGCGGCCTTGCGCCACCGCGGCACCTTCGCCCGTGCCGAGAACACGTCGAACCCGCGCCGCTCGATCTCGTCGAGCAGCCCGCGGTAGGTATCGCACATCAGCCCGTAGATGGCCCGGCCGTCCGGCGTGAGGACGTGGTGCAGGCGCTCGGCGGCACGGTAATAGCCGCGGGCGCGGGCGGTCTGAAGGTGCATCATCTCCTGGAACGCCGGCGAGTGGTGCGACCACGTCCGCGGGTCCACGCGGGCCGCTGCCAGTTCGTCGGCCGGGAGGTAGACGCGGCCGCGGGCGGCGTCCTCGCCGAGGTCGCGGAGGATGTTCGTGAGCTGGAACGCGATGCCCGCCGCCTCCGCCGGGCCGTCCGCCTCGGCCCACGTCGCGCCCGGCCGCAGCCCCCACACGCGCACGCACGCCAGCCCGACGGCGGACGCGACGCGGTAGCAGTACGGGTACAGGTCGGCGAACGTGTCGAACCGGACCGGCGCCAGGTCGGCCTCGACGCCGTCGAGCACGTCGAAGAGGTACTGATGCGGGATCGCGAAGCGCCGGACGGCGTCGTGCAGCGCGGGGTGGACGGGGTGCGTCGGGCGGCCGGCGAGCGCCTCGCCGAGTACGGCGCGCCAGGCGGCGAGCGTGGCGGCGGTGGCGCCGGGTTCGTCGGCGAGGTCGTCGGAGACGCGCATGAACGCGTACAGCGCATCCATCGCGCGCCGCTTCGCCGGCGGCAGCAGTCGGAAGGCGAGGGGGAACGAGCTCCGCGCGGCGCGCGTGACCGCGCGGCAGTGGGCGTAGGACTGGGCGAATGACCAATTACCAAATGACCCACCAGTGACCAAGGAAGACAACCGCGGCGCTCCCTTGGTCATTGGTGGGTCATTTGGTAATTGGTCATGCCCGAGAGGTCACGGGGCGAAGATCACCCGGACGCGCTGGCCGACGCGGAGCGGCGGTTTGCCGGCCGGGGCCGGCTCGGGCACCTCGATCACCACCTCCAGCACGCGCGTCTCGTTCTGGACGAGGGCGCCCTCGTTCGCCCGGCGCGGGAGGAAGCTGCCGCCGAGCGGGCCGCGGACGACCCCCTTGAACGTCACCTTCGGGTCGGTGAAGTCGTGGACGATCACCTGCCGGCCGATCTGGTTCGGACCGATCTTGCTGGCGAACTCGGCCTCGACCTCGGCCCGTACCACCCGCGGCCCGGCCGGGATGAGGACCAGCGCCGGCGCCTGCGAGCTGATCCCCATCACGTCCCCGGGGCTGACCGAGACGCGCTCGACGGTCCCGTCCACCCTGGCGGTGACGGTACACGCCTCGACTAGCTCGCGGGCGGTGGCCGCGGCCGCCTCATACCGCTTCACCTCGGCCTCGGCCACCGCTACCACCCGGGCCAGTTGCTTGTCCTCGGCCGCCTTCACCGCCTCGAACTTGGCTTTCGCCACGTCGCGCTCGAGCTCGGCTTCGGCGAACTTGACGTACAGGCCGTACAGGTCTGGGTCGTTGTCGATCAGCTCCTGCTGCTTCTTCGGGTCGGTGGTGACGTTCCGGTACTTCTCGGCCGCGTGGAACTGGCCGACCAGCCGGGCCTTGTGGGTGAGTTCGACCTTCTTCTCGGCGGCCTTCACCGCCTGGGCCTGGACGGCGACGGTGGTGGGGTGGGCGTCCGCCGCTCCCTGGGCCTCGGCCTGCTTGGCCCGGGCGACGCCCAGCGCCTTCTCGGCTTCGGACACCTTCGCCTCCAGCAGCGGGGCGCTGAACCGGTACAGCTTCTGGCCGGCCTTCACCTCCTCGCCCTGCTTGACGTACACCTCCACCACCTGCCCGGCCTGGAGGACCGGCGGGAGACCGTAGCGGGCGGGCGGCGGGTCGCTGTCGGCGGTGCCGAGGACGACGGTGCCGGTGGCGTCCTTCGGGACCGGGCCGGGGGGCGACTTGCCGGTCGCGTCGGTGCCGCCGCCCCCGCCCGCGCCGAGGAGGCGGGCGCCGAGCAGGCTGCCGACGAGCGCGACCCCGCCGGCCGCGACGAGCAGCGATCGCATCTTCGGGAGCCGGGTCACGGGCGTGTCCTCCCAGTCGGGCGGGTCACCGGCGGGCGTCAGTGCCCGGGCGGGGTCAGCGGCCGCTCTTCGAGGTGGCCGTCTTCCAAATGGTAATATACGTCCACGTAGGGGAGCAGGCGGTGGTCGTGGGAAACCACGAGGATGCTCGCCCCGCGGTCGTGGGCGCCGTCGCGGAGCAGCTCCATCACCTTCTGCCCGTTCTCCCAGTCCAGCGCGCTGGTCGGCTCGTCGGCGAACACGAAGCTCGGGTTCTTCACCAGCGCCCGGCCGATGGCCACCCGCTGCTTCTCGCCGCCGGACAGCTGGGACGGCTTCTTCGACTTGTTCGGGAGCATCCCGAGCCGGTCGAGCATCTCGTCGGCCTGCCGCCGCCCCTCGCCGCCGGTCGCGTACCCGCCCCAGTTCAGCACGATCTCGAGCTGCTGGCGGGCGGAGAGCGCCGGGAACAGGTTGAACCCCTGGAAGATGAAGCCGGTCGTGCGGAGGCGGTACGCCTCGCGCTGCTTCGGGGTCATCGCCCAGACGTCGTGCATCTCGCCGCCGTCGTCCGCGAGTACCTGCCCGGAGTCCGGTTCCAGCAACCCCGACAGCACGGCGAGGAGCGTCGATTTGCCGCTGCCGCTCGGCCCCATCAGCAGCGCGATCTGGCCGGGGTAGAGGCTGATCGACACGTCCCGGAGCGCGGCGCGGCGCTTGGCGCCGTCGCCGTAGGTGCGGGTCAGGTGGACGCCGCGGAGCGTCGGTGTGGTCGAGATCGCGGGCATCGCCATCCTTAGATAGCCCGGGGGCGCCCCGGGTTCCGCCGTGTAGGTCGGGTCGAGTCTGCGAGACCTGACGCCGCGCCGCCACTTGCTTGTCCCAAAATCCCGCCGCGTCCTCGCTCCGGATCTTCTCTGTTCGCCGCCCGTACCCCGGTGTCAGGTCTCGCAGACTCGACCCGACCTACAGACCCCGAGCCCGCTACCGCAACAAACTCATCGGCTCGATCTGGCGCACCCCGCGGAGCGCCCACAGGCCGGCGGAGGCGCACATGAACGTCGTCACCGCGGCGGTGCCGGCGAGCACCTCCCAGCGCAGGTCCACGTCGGCGCCGCCCAGCCGGGCCAGCTCGCGCAGGCCCAGGCACAGCGGGTACGCGCACCCCATCCCGATTACCGCCACCCAGAACGACTGCTGCAACACCAGCACCGAGATTCGCCACCTCGGGATGCCGAGCGCCAGTAGGATGGCGAACTCCTTCGCGCTCGCCGCCGTCGCCGAGCGGAGCGTCTGGTACGTGATGACCGCGCCGACCACCAGCCCGAGGAACGCGGCGTAGCCGATGGCGATGCCGGCCTTCGTCCGCGTCAGCCAGTACTCGCGGCTGCGGTACGAGAAGTCCTCGGCCACGTAGGCGGCCATGTCGTCGGGGTAGGCGTCGCGGAGCTCGGTCACCACCTGCCGGGCGCGCTCGGGCGAGTCGGCGCGGGCCAGGAAGTACGTCGTGTGGTCCGGGGGGAGCATTGGCCCCATCAACTGGCGGGCGGTGTGCGTGGAGCAGAACACCCACGGCGCCGCCAGGCTCTTCAGCCCTCCCACCACGCCGACGACGCGGACCTCCTTGCCGTTGATCTTCGGCTTCCCCTCGCTGCTGTCGAGCTTGAGCCGGCCCACGTCGGACTTGTCCACGACGATGGTGAACGGCTCGGACAGCGCCGCCCGCAGTTCCGGGGTGAGCACGTCGGCGGGGGCGAGCGCCTCATCATCGAGGCGGGTGCCGAGGAGGAAGCAGAGTTCGGTGCCGCCGACCGGTTTAGTGAAGTTGGCGAAGTTGGCGATGTACATTTCCGGCGGCGCGATGCCCGGACGGCCGGCGAGGCGGGTGAGGAACGCCGCCGGGATCGGCTTGCCGAGGTCCACACTCGGCGCCCCGGTCGAGCCGACCCAGATGATCCGGTCGCGGAGTTCCGGGGTGGCGTGGTCGATCGGGATGGACGTGATCTTGAACAGCCCGAGCAGCAGCCCGCACTGCAGCGCGATGAGCATCGCCGAGAACGTGACGGCGAACACGCCGGACACGTACCGCTGTCGCTCGTGCCAGAGGGTCTGGAGGGCGTAACTCATGGCAGTGGGCAGTGGGCAGTGGGCAGTGGGCAGTTCATGTCGGCGGTCCCTGCGAGTCAGTCCCGGTTTTCACCCCGAAGGGGTGGGAGCCCTCAGCCCAGGGCAAGGGTGCGCAGCACCCGCCGCCCTGGGAACGCGGATCGCACCACGCCGCAGCCTGAGGGGCTGCGAGCCGGCTCGCAGCCCCTCAGGCTGCACCAGCACACGGCCACAAACCCAGGGCGGCGGGCCTTCGGCCCTTGCCCTGGGCTGAGGGCTCCCACCCCTTCGGGGTGAATACGGCCGACCCGTCACCCGTGGGCGGTCATGCCGCGGCGTGTGGATCGGTCTGTCCACTGCCCACCGGCCGCGGTTCACTCCGCACCGGCAACTCGCACAGTCCGCCCCCCAGGTACAGGTGGTGCCACACCTGCGTCGCGGTGACGGCGGTCAGGCCCATTTCGAGGCCGGTGCGGGCGATGCCGCGGCGCATCGTCGGCAGCTTGGCGCGGGCCGCGGCGACCGCGGTCGGGTCGAAGTAGCCGGCCTTCGTCAGCGACTCGGGCGACAGCACCTGCTCGATCCACCCGCCGGCGCCTTCGACCGCGTCCCAGCTGTCCATCGGGGCGCGGAACATCATCTTGCGGCGCCACGCCACGTCCGGCGGCAGCCAGCGATCGGCCACCTTGCGCTCGACGAACTTGTCCCGCATTACCCCGCGTAACTTCCAGCGGGGGTGAAGCGTGCTGGCGTAGGCGAGCACGTCCTCGTCGAGGAAGGCGTAGCGCGTCTCCACCGACGAGTGCATCGCCACCCGGTCGCCCTTCGACGAGAGGAGGTGCCCCGGGAGCATGATCCGGCTGCCGAGGTACATCTGCCGGTTGAACGGGTGCCACCGCTTCAGGTCGGGGTGGAGGTTGATCTCGTCCCACGGCGACACCGCCAGCGCCTTCTCTTTCATCTCGGCGCTGAAGAAGCGGAGCTTGTTCAGGCTCATCATGCCGTACAGGTCGAGCCAGCCGTTCGGCCCGCCGATCTTCGCCAGTGTGCTCTTGTAGTTGGCGAACGGGAAGGTCGGCTGCCCCGTCGCCTTGAGGAACAGCGTCCGCAGCGCGCCGCCGACGGGGAGGACCGGCGTGCGGTCGAGGAAGCCGACCAGCTTGTTGATCTTGAACCACGAGTAGCCGGCCAGCCACTCGTCGGCCCCCTCGCCGGTCAGGGCCACCTTGTAGCCGCTCTCGTGGACCGCCCGCGCGAGCTGGAGCAACGACAGACACGACGTGTCGACCACCGGGATTTCCGCGGCGCCGATCAGCTCCGGGTAGCGGGCGCGGAGGTCGTCGCGGCCGGACTTCACGACGACCGGCTGGCAGCCGAGGTGCCGCGCGACGCGGAGCGCCTCGGTCTCCTCGTTCAGCCCCTCGCCCTGCACCGAGATCGTGAACGTGGGGATCGGCCGCCCGAGAGCCTTGTTCGCCATCGCTACCACGAGCGACGAATCGACCCCGCCGCTCAGGTACGAGACGACCGGCACGTCGGCGCGCAGCCGGCGGTTGACCGCGGCGAGCAGCAATTCCTCGAAGCGGTCCACCACCTTCTTCTCGTCGGCGCCGTAGTCCTCGTGCCCGCGGTCGGGGTAGCTCACTCGCCAGTAGTGCGTCTGCTTCTCCGCCTCGGCCGGGGACGTGCTCCCGAGCTTGAGGTGGAGGTAGTGGCCGGGTTGGAGGATGGTGACGCCGTCGAAGACGGTGACCGGGCCGGGGAGCGCGAAGAAGGTGAAGACGTGGTTGAGGCCGCGCCAGTCGGCTTTCGGCTGTACGATCCCGGACGCGAACAGCGCCTTCGCCTCGGACGCGAACAGGAGCCAGTCGGTGTCGTCGTGCCGGCGGACGGCGTAGAACAGCGGGCAGATGCCGGACCGGTCGCGGCCGATCACCACCTCGTTGGTCTTCTTGTCCCACACGCACACGGCGAACTGACCGCGCAGGTGCTCGAACAGGTTGTGCCGGTGCTCTTCCCAAGTGTGCGGGATGAGTTCGGTGTCGGTGTGGGTGCGGAACGTGTGGCCGCGGGCCTCGAGCGCCTGGCGCTTCTCGGGGTAGTCGAAGAACTCGCCGTTGAAGACGGTCCAGACGGTGCCATCCTCGTTGGAGATGGGCTGCCGGCCGTCGGCGAGGCCGACGATGGAGAGGCGGGTGTTGGCGAGTTCGAGGCCGGTCTCGGTGAGGAACCCGTCCTCGTCCGGCCCGCGGTGGTACAGCGCCCGGGCCATCGCCGCGACGGCGCCGCGCGGCGCCGTGCGCTTGCCGCCCAGGTCGATCATCCCCGCGATTCCGCACATCAGGCGTCGTCTCCGGGCTTGTAGGTCCAACCGCTATCGCTCAACACGCACTGCATGATGTCGTTCCACAGCGCGGGATGCACGTCCGAGGCTGCCCCCGCCTGTACCTTCCGTAACAGCATGTCGGGTGCCCGCTGGTCGGCGGCAAAGCACATTCCGAGCGCCGCAATCGCGGGCGAACGACTCATCCCGCCTCCACAAGCGACCAGGGTCGGAATCTCCTGGCGGAGCAGACCGGCAAGGGTATTCGCCGCAGCCATCAGCAACCACGTCGGGTTCCCGCTGCCGTCGGTCAGCGGGAAGCGGAGGTACGTCAGCTCCCGCGTCAGCGCCGCCGGCGGCTCCTCGACCGCCAGGTCGACCACGGCTTCGACCCCCACGTCGAGCACCCGGCGCACGTCCCGGGCGTCGCGGGCGGTGCCGATCCACAACGGGTAGCCGGGCACCGGGCGCATACTCGTCTCACGCGAACATCAGCCTGCCGCGCGGTTCGGGGATCGGGCGGCCGAGTTCCTTCGCCGTTTCGATCCACTCAGCGATGACCACTTCGGCGGCGGCGATCGCCTCCTGCCGTGTCGCGCCGTCCGCCATGCATCCGGCCAACTCGGGCACCTCGGCGATGTAGGCGTCGTCCGCTTTGCTCCAGTACAGGACGATCTCGTACCGCGGTTCAGGAGTCATCGGCGGTCTCCTCATCGCTGTCGTCCGCGCCGTCGGGGTCGGCGACGAGCCCGTTCCCGACGATCACTTCCCGGACCTGCTTCACCTGGTACGGCTTGGCCTTCCCGCCCCGCGGCTGCAGGTTCAGGATTTCGGCCACGCCGTCCCGGGTGAAGATGTGGTGCCCGCCCTTCACCCGTTCCACGAACCCGAGCGACTTCAACATCCCGACCAGATCGTCGAACGCGATGTTCACGTCGGCGTTCCCGCGGAGAACCTTGTCGAGCGTCTTCGCGGGCCGGCTCATCGCATGAACCCCCGACTAGCTCACGCCCGCCCGTCGCTCCCGCCGCGCGAACTTCCACACCTTGCGCTGCATGAAGAACCGCACCCCGCGCGGGAACATTCGCTTCCCGAACCACACCCACCACGACACGAACCCGATCGCCGCCTCCGTCCGGTTCCGCAGCAGACTCCGCACCACCCCGTCGGCCACCTCGCCGGACGGCTGTGCCCCCTCGAAGTCCAGGTGGATCTTCCCCTCGTTCCGCAGCAAGTGCCGGTTCAGGTCGTCGCTGCGGACGAGGCCCGGCAGCACCAGGAGCACGTCGATCCCGAACCGCTCGAACTCGCCGCGGAACGCCTCCGTCATCGCCACGAAGGCGTGCTTGCTGGCGCAGTGCTCGGACATCGACGGGATGCCCCACCGGCCGCAGATGCTCGCCACGTTCACCACCGCCGGCCGCCACCCCGCCGGACCGCGCTCGTAGCTCGCCGTCAGGTGCGGCTGGCACAGGCGCGTCAGTTCTATGGGGGCGAAGAAGTTCACCTCCAACACCTTGCGCGCGATCGCCTCCGACGACGTGCTGAATTCGCCGAAGCTGCACACCCCAGCCCCGTTAATCAGCACGTCCAGCACGCCGAACCGCGCCACCACGTCCGCCACCAGCTTCACCCGGTCGGCCGGGTCGGTCAGGTCGGCGGGGAAGAACTCGGCCTCGGCGCCGGCGGCGCGGACTTCGCCGGTAATCTTCGCCAGATCGTCCGCCGACCGGGCCGTGAGCGCGAGCCGGGCGCCGAGGCGGGCCAGTTTCCCGGCCAGCCGCCTGCCGATTCCCCGGGACGCCCCGGTGACCAGCACCACCCGCCCGCGCACGTCCCTCCGCATCGGCCCGTCTCTCCCGTCGGCACGGAACCCCGGTCGTATCCGGGAATTCTAGTGGAACCGCCCCCCCCGACCAACCGGACCGGCCCCCCGCCGCCCGATCCGCCCGGGGTTCTGTACCTTACCGGGAGAGGTCGTATCAAGCTTTAACCGTGGGAGGCGGCGATGGAGTACGGGATCGGGGCGGCGATCGGGGCGGGGGTGGTACTGTTCCTGGGGTTCGTGATGGCCACGGCCCGCGCCGGGAGCTTCGGGAACGCGGTCCGAGGGCTCACCGTCGCCGGCCGCGCGAACGCCGACCCGGCGTTCAACGCCAAGCTCGTCGCGCTCGAGGGTGGCGCCGAGGTGAAGCCCACGGCCCCGCCCCCCCCGAAGAAGCCGTCCGGCGCCCCACTGCGGATGCTCGCCGTCCTCCAGGCCGAGTCGCGGCTGGTCGACTTCCTCCTCGAAGACATCAGCGGCGCGTCCGACGAGCAGATCGGGCAAGCCGTCCGCGAGGTCCACAGGAAGGCGCAGGACGCGCTCAAGCGTCACGCCGTTATTGAGACGGTCCTGAGCGGAAACGAGGGCGACAGCGCGACCGTCCCCGCCGGGTTCGACCCGTCGGCGATCCGCGTTGTGGGGAACGTGGCGGGGGCACCGCCGTTCACCGGGGCGATCAACCACCCGGGCTGGAAGGTGAAGGAACTGAAGGTGTCGGCGCCGCCGGCCGGGGCGGACGAGTTCGTCCTCCAGCCGGCCGAGGTGCAGGTGGCGTAACGAGGGGGAACGATGATCCGCGCCGAGAGCCGCGCCGAGGCGTACCAGATCGCGTTCACCGACGGGGCGAACGCGGGCGTGGCCGACCTTCCGGCGGCGAAGGGCGGCGCCGGCCGCGGGTTCGGCCCGCACGACCTGCTCGAAGCCGCCGTCGCCACCTGCCTCACGATGACCGCCCGCCTCTACGCCGAGAAGCACGGCCTGCCGCTCGCCGCTGCCCGGTGTACGGTGCAACTCAATCGCGCCGACCCGACCGCCGTCGTCGCCGACTACGACCTCTCCCTCGACGGCCCGCTGACCGACGAGCAAGCCGCCGGGTTACGCGCGGCCGTGGCCCGGTGCCCGGTGGCGAAGACGCTGGCCGGCGGGGTCGCGATGCGGGCCACGGGGACGGAGCGATGAAGGGGCGTGAGAGCGGGATGCCGGACGAGACCTACTGGGCCTCGTTCTTCAACCCGGGGTGAATGGTCGAGAAGCTCGGCTGTACGGGTCCGTGCGGCGACGTGGTGGAGTTCGGGTGCGGGTACGGCACGTTCACCCTGCCGGCCGCCCGGGCGGTGACGGGGCGCGTGTTCGCCCTCGACATCGAGCCGGAACTGGTCGCCGCGACCGCCAGCAAGGCGCGCGAGGCGGGGCTGGCAAACGTGACCGGCGTGGTGCGCGACTTCCTGGTCGACGGGTGCGGGCTCCCGGACGGGGTGGCCGGGTACGCGATGCTCTTCAACATCCTGCACGTCGAAGACCCGGTCGCGCTGCTGCGCGAGGCGCGGCGGGTGCTCGCGCCCGGCGGCACCGCGGGCGTGATCCACTGGCGGACCGACGTGGAGACGCCGCGCGGCCCGCCGCTCCCGATCCGCCCGACGGCGGGCCAGTGCCGAGCCTGGGGCGAGGTGGCCGGGCTGGAACTCGTCCGCGCCGAGTCCCTGTGCTGCTGCTCGTGGCACTGGGGGCTGGTACTCCGCCGTCCGGGCTGACCCGTCAGGGGATCTCGTAGAACCCGAGCTCGGCCGCGTCACGGCCGACGTCGGTGATCGTGAACGTGTTGTCCCCGTTGGTGACGAAGAACCCGTGCTCGATCAGCCAGTCGAAGTGGGCCTGGTCGTGACGGGTCATGTTCCGGGCGTCGTCGTACTTGAACTTCTTCTTCTTGAGCACCCGGCGGAGCATCCGCCACCGGCTCTCGCCGAGACTGATCGTGGCCATGGGACGGACCCTCCGAACGCAGATATGAGGTATGAAGAAGACCAAACAATCTTGCGGCATGTCCAGAAGGAGTACACCATCATGCTCAGATTCCTGTCACGCCCGGCATTGCGGCCTGACCGCCCGCCCGGGTCGTGCTGGCTGTAGTGGCGGCCTCTACCGTTCGCCCGCCCGCCCACCCACTACCGACCTTGCTCCAAAGCCCCGGGGTTGCGACCCTACCCGCCGGGTTGAACCGTGGGGGGACGACGATGCACGGGACCGGGCCGGTGGCGGTGAACGGGGCGGTGGTGTACGGGTACTGGACCGACCGCGGTAGCGGTTGCCGCCTCCGGCTCGGGCTGGACGACTGGGACCGGCTCGGCCTCCAACCCGGCCAGCGGGTCCGGTTCGGGCGCCCCGACCAGCCCCAGGAGGAAGTGCTGATCGCGGCCGCGGACCGCAACCCGCCGGTAGTGTGGCTCGACCTCGTCCCCGTCGCCCGTGCGAACACCCCCCGGGCCGGCTAGCCGGTGCGGGAGGTCAGATGTCGCCTGCGAGTAGTCGCAAGTGTAGCGAAGCACGAACGATGGTGGAATTGGGAATTCTTCAGAAATGTTAAAATCGCCCCCAGCCGCACGCGTGTGCGGCCCGAGGTTAGTGCGTCGCACATCTTCCGCAGCGAGAATGACGCGGCGGGCGGGATTCGGGACGAAATCTTGTGTGGTTCGAGCACACCACACCCATATCCAGCGCCCGCGCCGGCCGGGGCAGGTCTCGAAGAACTCGACCCGACCCACGAAAGCCCGAACGAAATCACGCCGCCGCCACCAGCGCCGCGAGCAGCGCCGCGAGGCGGTCGGCGGCGAGCTTCGCGTTGCGGACCACCTCGGCGTGATCGAGGGGGTCGCCGCCGATCCCGGCCGCGTGGTTCGTCACGCACGACACTGCCGCCACCTCCAGCCCCAGCGCCGCCGCGCACTCCGCCTCCCGCGCCGTGGACATCCCCACCGCGTCCGCCCCCATCGCCTTCAGCGCCCGGATCTCCGCCGGCGTCTCGTAGCACGGGCCGGTCAGCGCCGCGTAGGTGCCGGCCAGCAGCCCGCGCCCCGCCGCCGCCCCGTGGTCGGTCAACACCTTCAGCAGCCGCGGCGAGTACGGCGCCGCCGGCGCCGGGCTCTGCCACGCTGACGGGTCGAGGAGCGTCAGGTGCCGCGCCACCGCCATCAGGCTACCGGGGCTGAGCGTTGGGTGGATGCCGCCGACCGCGTTCGTCTGCACGAACGCCTTCGCCCCGAGCTCGGCGGCGACCCGCGCCGGGCCGCACACCACGTCCCACGGGTGGCCTTCGTAGAAGTGGAGTCGGCCGAACGAGACGAGCACCGGGGCTGCGCCCCACGCGCCGACCGCGAGCCGGCCGCCGTGCCCGCTCACGGTCGGCGGGACCAGCCCGGGGACGTCGCCGAAGGGGATCGTCGCGTATTCGCGGAAGGCGGTGACGACGTCGCCCATGCCCGAGCCCAGGACGACGGCGACACGCGGGGCGAGAGACCGGGCGGCGGCCGCGAAGCGCGCGAACGCGGGCATCACGCGCCGTCCGGGTCGGCAGGGTCATAAGGGGCATCGGCCCGGAGCTCGGCGAACTGCTGCTTCACCCGCACCGCCCACCCGACCAGTTGCGCCGCCGCCTCCAGCCCGAGCCGGGCCGGGTTCACGACGAGGTCATAGCCGGACAGGTCGGCGGCGTCCTTGAACACGGTATGCGCGACGAAGTGCGCCCGGCTCTCGTCGCGCCGGCGGACCTCGGCCTCGGCCTCGGCGCGGGTCAGCCGCACGGTCTGCGCGAGGTACCCGACCCGCGACTCGAGTGGGGCGACGACGCGGACGTGGAGCGTCGAGTCGACCGGCAGGACGTGCCCGGCCGCCCGGCCGACGATGACCGCGTCCCCGCGGGCGGCGACGGCGAACAGCAGCCGGTAGAGCCCGGCGGCGTTCCCCTCGGCGTCGATCTGGCGCGCCTGCTGGAGGTGGGCGAGGTGGGCGTCGGCCCACGCCCGGGCCGCCGCCGGGATGTCGGCGAGGAGCTGCTCGCGCTCGGTGTCGTTCATCTGGAGGTAGTCGAGTAGATCCTGATCGAACACCTGCCAGCCGAGGAGCTCGCCGACCTTGCGGGCGAGGGTGGTGCCGCGGGCGCCGGCCTCGCGGCTGACCGCGACCGTCAGCCCGCGCGGCTGCGCCACCGGCCCGCCGCCCGGCGCGTGGCCGCGGAACCCGTGCACGGGCGCTTCGGACAGTGTGGAGGCTTCAGGAGAGGTCGGCATCGCTCACCCCGCTTTAACCCGGCGAACGGCCGGCGTGAGCCGGCGGGTCGTTGTCCCAGGTGCCCGAGCGGACAACGCCGGTGATCGGTCGCTGTGTCAGGCACCTGGGACAACGACCCGCCGGCTCACGCCGGCCGTTCGCCTAGATGTCGTCGCGGTACTCGGCCCGGGCGAACCGCCACGCCCCGAGGGCGAGCAGCGCCGCCGTCGCCAGCGCCAGGACGGTCCACGCGGTCTGGCTCGACACCGCCCCGGGCACCTCCAGCATCGGCCCCGGGTAGCCCGCCGCGACCGCCTCATTATAGATGACCGACCGGGCGTAAAAGCTCAAACTCAGTAGCTTCAGACTTCCCGGGAGGGCGGCCACCAGCGCCTCGAAAAAGAAGACGTAAACCAACCCGACGACCACCGGCCGGCGGAACGCCGCGCCGACGAGGTGGAACAGCGCCGAGAACGCGACGGTGGCGCCGACCGCCGCCGGCCAGAAGAGCGCCAGCGCCTCGCGGCCGAGGTCGGCGCCGGCCAGGCACAGCGCGGCGAACCCGCCGGCCGCGAACGCCACGCACCACGGCACCGCGCCCAGGAACGTCGCCAGGTAGATGGCCGCCCGCGGCAGCGGGCGGGTGGTCAGCCAGATCAGCGACCGCGACTCGCGCTCGGTCCCGAGCGCGCCGCTGGCGAACGCCAGGGTGAACAGCGGCAGCACGAACCCGACGAACGCCCCGAGCGGCACGGTCCGCGTGAAGTTGGTGAACGCCCAGTCGTGGCGGAACTTCTCGGACGACAGGACGGCGTGCGGCACCGCGTAGAGGAGCGACCGCAGCGCGTCGGCGGTCGGGTCGAGCGGGGTCGGCGTCTCGGCCGGGTGCGGGAGGCGCGGCGGCGGGCCGGGCGGGTAGTTCGTGAGTTGCGGCTGGAGGGCGGCGTAGCGGCCGGGGAGGAGCTGCTGCTCGGCGGACTCGGCGTAGGTGACCGACAGCCGGCGGACGCGGCGGTTCTCGAGCCCCCACCCCGCCGGGCTGAGCGTCACCGCCGACACCCACATCCCCGTCAGCCCCAGGAGCCCGATGCTCACCCACCCCATCTGCCGCACGCGCCAGTGCCGCTTGAGGGAATGAAGGACCAGCACCCAGAATCCGGTCCAGGCGCTCGGGGCGCGGAATGATGAATGATAAATGGCGAGTGATGAATGCGCCGAACCGTCCGTCGCCATTTCAACGTCTCCGAGCGCCACGTGCCGTTGCCTTCCGTTCATCACTCATCATTCACGTCTTCCCGCTCCCGCCGAGCAGATACCCCAGGATCGCGTGCGCGGACTCGTCGAGCGGTTCGAGGCGGTGGACCTCGGCGTGTTCCTCGATCAGCACCCGGGCGAGGGCGGCGAAGAACCGCTTCGGGTGCCGTGCCTTCGCCACCAGCCCGGCGTCGTCCACCTCCACCGCCAGCACGTCCGGCAGGTCGAGGAGGCGGCGGGCGACGGCGCGGGCCACGTCCACGTCGATGCGCACCGAGACCGGGTGGTCGTCGAGGAGTTCGCGGATCTGTGCCAGCGTGCCGACCGCCGCGACCCGGCCGCGGGCCATGATGACGGCGTGGTTCGTCAGCTTCTCCAGCGCCTCGAGCTCGTGGCTGGAGATGAGGAGGCACTTCCCCTGCCCGGCGAGCGCCTGGAAGAGTTCGAGCAGTTCCTGCCGGCCGATGGGGTCGATCCCGGAGAGCGGCTCGTCGAGGACGAGCAGGTCCGGGTCGTGGAGCAGCGCCTGCGCGAGCTTGATGCGCTGGCGCATCCCCTTCGAGTACCCGGCGACGCGGCGGTCGGCGCGGTCGGCCATGCCGACGCGCTCCAGCACCGCTTCGGTCCGCCGCCGCGCCTCGCGGCGGTCGTAGCCGCACAGGCGCGCCATGACGCCGACGAACGCGCGGCCGGTCATGTCCTCGTAGAAGGCGTCCACGTCCGGGCAGTAGCCGACGAGCCGGCGGGCGCGCCAGTCCCAGGCGTCGGTCCCGCGGACACTGACGCGCCCGAGCGTCGGCCGCAGCTGCCCGGTGGCGAGGCGGAGGAGCGTGCTCTTGCCCGCCCCGTTCGCGCCGACGAGCCCGGTGATGCCGCCGGTGAGTTCGAGCGTCACCTGGTTCAGCGCGAGCACCGACCCGTACCACTTCGACGCCTGCTCGAAGAGCAGCAGCGGCTCCCCGGGCGAGCGGGGGGCGTCAGCCCCCCGGTTCTGGGGCGCCTCGTCGCGCGGAACAACGGGGGGGCTGACGCCCCCCGCTCGCCCGGCCTCTTGCAACTCCGCGTTCCGCATTCCGCGCTCCGCACTAGCCGATGATCTCCACCGCCTGCACCCGCCGCCGCAGGTAGGCGGCACACGCGCCGCACACCCCCGCCACCACCACCGCCGCCTGCCAGTACGCCGGCTGCGGCTGCGGGCGGACCGTCGCCGGGTCCGCCTGCAAGCACCACAGGCCGACGAGGTACAGGTTGTTCCACAGGTCGATGAGGCGCCACTCGGGGTCGGCCTTCAACCCGTCTACGAGCCACCCGGCGAGCAGCCGCAGGAGCACGAACAGCCCCATCCACACCATCACCATCGGCACCGTCTGCCGCACCCACACCGCGGTGGCGACGACGAGCAGGCTGAGCGTCACGGTCAGCACCAGGCCGTACCCGAGCACGCCGGCGAGGAGGTCGAGGTTGTCGAGGTAGTACGTCTGCCAGTCGTACAGCAGCCCGGCCTCGACCCACAGCGCGACCGCCGGCACGGTCGTCGCCAGGTTGATGACGATCCCGATGCCGAGGCACTTGCCGAGGACGTAGTGCCACCGGCCGATCGGCTTGGCGAGGTAGAACGGCAGGCTGCCGTGGTGGAAGTCGTTGCCGACGAGGACCGACCCGGCGAGCGCCAGGAGGATGACGACGACGTACCCCTCGAACCAGATGAAGTTGCCGAACGTGTGGTCGGTGCCGTTCAGCGCCAGCCGGTCGAGGAACTTGGTGAAGTTCGCCACCGGCACCTTCACCCCGCCGATGAGGACCGTGTCGTCGGCCGTCTGGGTGGTGATCCAGACGACGAGGTACTGGCCGTAGAAGAAGAAGAAGAACACGAGCAGGACGAGGGCGAACAGCCCCCAGTAGAGCCGCCGCCGGGCGAGGAGCGTGACCGACGCCCGGGCCATCGCCGCCGCCGCCCACCCGGGGCCGCGCAGCGTCCCGCGCCAGGGGCGGTAGCGGAGCAGGGTGTCGGTTTGCGCGGGCATCGGGTCCGGAGGGCAGAGGACAGGTTCGGTTTTCAGCCCGGAGGGCGCCTTCGCTAGCCCGGGGTGCCAACCCCGGGCGGCGTCGAGGGTGTCACAGGGGCGTGCCCCCGCGCATCAACAACCGACCCCGGCGCCACCGGCCCGGCCGACATGCCGACGGTGACCCTGGGGCCGATCGCCACGCGCTTCGCGGCAGGCCGCCCGGGGTTGCCACCCCGGGCTAGCGAAGACGCCCTCCGGGCTGAAAACCGGAGCCCACGGCCGGGGTTCACGCGCTGACCGTCCGCAGGAACAGCTCCTCCAGCGTCTCGTCGTCGCGGGTCAGCACGCGGACGACGACGCCGTTCACCTCGGCGAGCTTGAAGAACGCCAGGTTCGTCCACCCCCGCGGCACCGACACCCGCCAGTCGCCGGGGCCGAACTCGCCGAGGACGTGGACGCCCTCCGTCTCCAGGTCATCGCGGAACCCGGCCGGGTCGCCGTCGATGCGCACCCGGTAGCGGTCGTCGCGGCGGCCGCACAGTTCGGCTACCGTGCCGACGCGCCGCACCCGCCCGCCGGCGACGATCACGACGCGCTCGCACACCGCCTCCACGTCGGCGAGCAGGTGCGTCGAGAGGATCACCGACTTGCCGTGGTCCGCGCCGAGCGTCTGCACCAGCCGTAGCATCGCGTCGCGGCCGGCGGGGTCGAGCCCGCTCGTCGGCTCGTCGAGCAGGAGCACCGGCGGGTCGTGGACGATTGCCTGCGCGAGCTTCACCCGCTGCTTCATCCCGGCCGAGTACTCCTCGACGCGCCGGTAGCGAGCCTCTTCCAGCTCGAGGAACGACAGCACCTCGTGCGCCCGCCGCTGGGCGTCGCGGCGCGGCATCCCGTACAGCTCGCCGGCGAGGGTGACGTACTCGACGCCGGTGAGTCCGGGGACGAGCGCCTCGGCCTCCGGCATGAACCCGATGAGCCGCCGGAGCCGCCAGTTCCCGGCGCTGTCGCGGTCGCCGCCGAGCTCCTGGTCGAGTACCCGCCCGCGGCCCGCCGTCGGCGGGATGAGCCCCATCAGGATCTTGAGGAGCGTGCTCTTCCCGGCGCCGTTCGGCCCGAGCAGCCCGACGCGCCCCGGCGGGAGCGACAGCGTGATGTCGTGCAGCGCGGTGAACGCGCCGAACGCGCGCGTCAGGCCGTCGAGTTCGAGGAGGGCACTCATCGGGGCTGACGTCTCCGAACGGTGGGACCGGCGTCCCGCCGGTCCGCGCCACGACCGGCGGGACGCCGGTCCCACCGGGCCGACCGCGCCGTCACGTCGTGTAGTCCGCGTTCAGCTTCACGTACTCGTAGGTCAGGTCGCAGGTGTGGAACGTACACCGGCCGGGGCCGTGGGAGAGGCGGAGCTTGAAGTGGACGTCGCGGTTGTGCTTCAGGTAGCTCGACGCGGCCGCGGCGTCGAACGGGAGCGGCGTGCCGGCGCGGTACAGGAGCATGTCGCCCATCCACAGCGACAGATCCGTCTCGTCGAACGCCACCCCGGAATACCCCGCCGCCGACACCACGCGGCCCCAGTTCGGGTCGTGGCCGAACACCGCCGTCTTCACCAGCGCGCTCTCGGCGACCGCCTTGGCGATCTGCTTCGCCTCGGCGTCGGTGCGGCAGCCCTCCACGTCGATCGTGATGAGGTGGTCCGCCCCCTCGGCGTCGATGGCGATCTTGCGGGCGAGCTCGGCGCACACGCCGCCGGCCGCGTCGCGGAACGTCGCCAGGTCGTGCCCGGCAAGGGGCGGGCCGGCGCCGTTGGCGAGCGCGAACACGGTGTCGTTCGTGCTCGTGTGGCCCTCGACGCTGACGCAGTTGAACGAGGTCTCGCACCCGGCCTTCAGGACCGCGTGGAGGTCGGCGGGGGCGACGGCGGCGTCGGTCATCACGAACCCGAGCATGGTCGCCAGGTTCGGGCCGATCATCGCCGCGCCCTTGGCGAACCCGGTGATCGTGACGGCGCGGCCGGCGAGCTCCAGCACGCGCGTGGCGACCTTGATCCCGGTGTCGGTGGTGAGGACGGCGTGGGCGGCGTCGTTGAGCGCCTCGCGGCCGGCGGCGGCGGCGGCGACGGCCTTCGGGATGCCCGCCTCGAGCACCGGCATCGGCAGCGGGCGGCCGATCACCCCGGTGGACGCGACGAGCACCTGCTCGGGCTTGCAGCCGAGGTCGCGGGCGACGAGCTCGGCCATGCGGCGGGCGTCGGCGAGCCCCTGCTCGCCGGTGCAGGCGTTGGCGTTCCCGGAGCAGACCACGACGGCCCGCGCGTCGGCCCGCGGCAGGCGCTCCCGGCTGACCCGGACGGGGGCGGCGCAGACGCGGTTCTGGGTGAACACGCCGGCGGCGGCGGCGGGCGCGTCGGAGACGATGACGGCCACGTCGCGGCGGTTCGGTTCGCTGCGGAGGCCGCTCACGACGCCGGCGTAGCGAAACCCGCGGGCCAGGTGCCAGTCACTCATACCGGCTATGGTACTCGCGCCGGCAACGGCCCGGAAGCGGCCGGGGAAAACGCGCGACCGGAACCGCCCGCGCGGGCGGGAGCGGTTCCGGTCGGGGAAGCTGGGGAAGCGGCGGGGCGGCGGCGGTCGGATTCTTGGATCTCAGGTTGAACCTGGTCCGACCGACCGGTCGGACCAACAGGTCCAGCGATCAGTTCTCGATTACAACGGTGCCGTTAAACACGCGGGCGTAGTTGATGGAGATCGCAGGAAACGGGGCCGGGTCATCGATGTAAATCGACAGGCCGTCCGCCGGGTCACTCGTGTTGCAGCTGAAGAACAAGGCGTCGATCGATACGGATAGGCTCTTAGTCTCGAAGGCCCGACCTACGTAAGTAGCCTGTCACCCGTGCAGTTCGCGCACGGGCTCGCGGTCGTCGAGGAGGTGCATCGGGCGGCCGGCGTGGTCGGGGAGCGTCGTTGCTGGGTCGATGCCGAGGTGGCGGTACAGGCTCGACAGCACGCTCGCCGGCGTGTACGGGTTGCCGCGCGACCGGCCGCCGTGCCCGTCGGTGTCGCCGATCACCTGTCCCACCCGGAACCCGCCGCCGAACACCACCGCGGCCCCGGCGTCGGGCCAGTGGTCGCGGCCGTCGCCCCGGCTGACGCGCGGCGCGCGGCCGAACTCGCCCCACACCACCACCGCCACGTCGTCCTGCAACCCGCGGTCGTACAGGTCGTTCACGAGCGCGTGGACGCCGCGGTCGAGTTGCGGGAGTTGGTCGCGGTGGTCGATGAAGTTCTTCTCGTGCGTGTCCCAGTCGCCGACCTTCAGCGTCACCACCGCCACCCCGGCTTCGGCCAGCCGGCGGGCCATCAGGAACGTCTCGCAGTATTTGCCGTACCGCTCCCGCGCCGCCAGCGGCTCCCTCGACAGGTCGAACGCCTCGCGCACCCGCGGCGACGCGACCATCTCCAGCGCCCGCCGGGCGTGCGAGTCGCTTGCTGACATCCCGCCGGTGTGGTCGAGCTCGCGGTTGATGGTGTCGAACCGGCGCATCAGCGCCACGCGGTCGGCGAGCAGGTCGGCGGACACGCCGCGGGCCGGGCTGAGGTTCGCCAGCCCCTCGCGGCGCGGCACGAACGGCCGGTGCGCCGGGCCGAGGTACGTCGGCCCCTCGTTGTCGTACAGCTTCGGCGGGTCGTACATGAGGCTGACGTAGGGCGGCATCCCGCCCGTCGGGCCGAGCACCCGGCTGACCACGGAGCCGATCACCGGCCGCTTCCCGCGGTCGGGAAAGCCGGTGAGGATGTAGTGCGGCGTGTGGTCGCCGATGTCCACGGAGCGGATGCCACGGATGACGGCGAGGCGGCCGGCGAGCCGCGCCGACAGCGGCAGGTACTCGGTGAAGCGGACGCCGGGGAGCGCCGTCGGGATGGTGCCGAACTCGCCGCGGATTTCGGCGGGCGAGTCGGGCTTGGGGTCGTAGCTGTCGATGTGGCTCGCCCCGCCGCGGAGCCACACCATGATGACCGACTTCGCCCGCGCCGCGGCCGGGGAGTCGGCGCGGGCGCGGAGCACGTCGGCGAGCGTGAGCCCGCCGAAGGCCAGGCCGCCGACGCGCAGCACCTCGCGCCGCGTGACGCCGTCGCAGAGCTTCGTGCCGCGGCCCAGAATGCTCAGCATGGGAGAGCCCTCCGGCGAAAGAGGCGATGCGTTCGCGTGTCTGTGACACTGCTCGCGGGGTGGCCCAGGGCTTCCGCCCTGGGCTACGGAAGACGCCCTCCGGGCTGAAACTCCGCGCGGCCAAAGCCCGGAGGGCGCTTTGCATAGCCCAGGGTGGCAACCCTGGGCGGCTTCAGCGGACAAGCCAGAATCAATCCCCTGCGTCGGCGGTCCGCTCGCCCGCCGACGGTGTTGATGCTACCGTGGAACTCCGCGCCACGCCACACCGTCGAACTCGGGGCGTGTGTTTGGGGCGCCGGCAGGCAAGGACTGAACACACCGTAACGTCCGGTAACGGACGGTCGGATTCCGGTTGCAAACGCCGGCCGCCGGTCGAATACTGATTTAACCCTGCCGGGCTGCGCCTCCCCACAGCCCGCCCATCGCCTCTGGAGGCTGGTCATGCCCGCCGGACGCTGGACCCGAATCCCCGCCGCGGCCGCCCTCGTCGCCGCGGTCCTGGGCGTCGCCACCTCCCGGGCCAACGACCCCGCCAAGCAGCGCGACGAGCAGCGCAAGGTGCAGGCCCGCGTCGAGGAGGCGTCCCGCCGGGCGTCGTCCACCATCGACGCCATGATCTACCAGCGCCTCTCGGCGTCCGCCGAGCAGAAGATGCTCGAGGACGTGGCCGACTCCCTCAAGGGGCTCAGCCAGACCGAGATCCAGGCCATCATCGCCCACCTCGAAGCGGCCGTCACCGCGCCGGACCAGACCGCCGCGTCGGCCGAGCAGGTGCGGGCCTACGAGAAACACCGGCAGGTGGTGGCCCGGCTCCGCGGCATGCTCGTTCGACTCGAACTCATCCGCAACCTGAACGAGGCCGCCGCCCGGCTCGACCGGGCCGCCGAGGACCAGCTCAGGGTCAACTCGGAGACGTTGAACACGATCCCCCGTCGCCCCGGCCGTTCCGCCCGCCAGCTCACGACCGAGCGCGAGGAGGCCGGCGACAAGCAGCAACAGATCGGGGCCGAGGTCGCCGAGGTGTTCCGCCAGATCGAGAAGCTGGCCCCGGGCTTGAACCCGACCGAGAAGGAGCGGGCCGACAAGGCCGACGTGGCCGCCCGCGGGGCCAAGCTCACGTCCGAGCTGACGTACACCACCCGCACCCTCCGCCAGGGCGGGCTCGACGACGCCGCCGAGCGCCAGCGCCGCCACGCCAACGAGCTGAAGGACCTCGCCTCCGCCCTCCGGGCGCTCCCGGCCGACCGCATCGCCCAGCTCCGCGCCGCCCGCGAGAAAGTGGACACCGCCCTGAAGGCGCAGGAGAAGGTGACCGAGGAGGCGGCCAAGCGGCCCGACCCCGAGGACCGCAAGGCGAACACGCCCGAGGGGAAGCAGGACAAGGCCAACGCCCTCGCCGCCGAGCAGGCGAAGACGACGCTCGCCACCCGCGACGCCCGCCGGCTCGCCGAGCAGGTCGTCCCCGAGGTCGCCGAGGGCGTCCGCAAGGGGGCCGAACTCAACCAGTGGAAGGCCGAGGAGAAGCTGCGGGCGATGGACGCCGCCGACGCCAAGGAGCCGCAGGAGAAGGCTGCCGACGCGCTCCGCGCCGCCCGCGAGGAACTCGACCGCCAGATCGCCGCCGCCGAGCTCGCCAAGCGCGACCCGCTCGCCGCCGTCAAGAACGCCAGCGAGCAGGTCGAGAAGCTGATCCAGGAGCAGAAGCAGGCGCTGGAGAACACGAAGGAGGCCGAGAAGGAAGCCGGCAAGGTCCCCGAGGCCGCGAAGGAGCAGGCCGACGTGGCGCGGAAGGCCGACGCGCTGAAGAACACGCCGCTGCCGCCCAACCAGGAGGCCAAGCAGGCACTCGACAAGGCCGCCGCCAACACAAAGGAGGCCAAGGCCGACCTCGACCAGAAGAACCCGGCCGCCGCGCAGCCGGACCAGAAGGAGGCGATCCGCAACCTCGAAGCCGCCAAGGAGGCGCTCGACAAGCAGGCCGCCGCCATCGAGCAGCGCCGCGACGACATCGCCAAGCTCGAGGACGCCCGCCGCGACCTCGAGAAGCTCGCCGCCGCCGAGAAGCAACTGGCCACCGACGCCAAGCAGGCCGCCGACAAGGCCGACCCGAAGGCCGGCATGGACCCGAAGGGGATGGACCCGAAGAACGGTGATCCGAAGGCCACCGACCCCAAGATGGGCGATCCGAAGGCGGGTGACCCGAAGGTGGGTGACCCGAAGAACGGCGATCCCAAGATGGGCGATCCCAAGATGGGTGACCCAAAGATGGGCGACCCGAAGATGATGGAGGGTGCCAAGATGGCGGACGCCGCCAAGCTCGCCAACGAGCAGGCGATGCTCCAGCCGCCGACGAAGGACGTGGGCGAGAAGCTGAAGGACGCCGCACCCGAAGCCGCCAAGAAAGTGGACGAGGCCGGGATGCAGCAGGAGGGTGCCAAGAACGACCTCGCCAAGAACGACCCGAAGGCCGGCGCTGAGAAGGCCAACGACGCCGCCCAGAAGCTCACGGAGGCCGCGAAGGCGGTAGACATGGTGCTCGCCGAGAAGCGCGGGATGGAGGCCAACGACCAGGCCGCGCTCATGCCGAACAACGTGGACCCGATGGCCGCGGCCCAGCAGCTCGCCAAGGCGCTGGAGCAGGCCAACAAGGCCGCCGACAAGGCCAACGAGGCGGCGATGGCGCTCAACCCGCCGCCGATGCCCGGCATGCAGCCGATGAACGGGATGATGCCCGGTGACAAGGGGGACATGCCGATGGGGAACATGCCGATGAACGGCATGCCCCCGCCGCCGAACCTCGCCGACCTCCAGAAGCAGGTCGCCAAGCAGGCCGCCGAGGCCAAGCAGCCGGAAGCCGCGAAGGCCGCCGGCGAGGCCGCCAAGGCGCTCGACAAGGGCGACCTGCCGGGCGCCCTCGACAACCAGCAGAAGGCGCTCGACGCCCTCAAGCAGGCCGCCGAAGCCGCCCCCAAGGACGGTATGCCGATGGGTGGGATGCCGAAAGACGGCATGCCCGGCGGGATGATGCCGGGCGAGATCGCCAAGACGCAGGAGCAGGTTCTCCAGGCGACGAAGGCGCTCCAGCAGTCGCAAATGGCGAACAGCGCCGCCCAGGCGGCGCTCGCCCAGGCGCAGGCCCAGGCGCCGATGGCCGTGCAGGGTCAGCTGAACATGGCCGGCGAACAGCTCGGCATGGCCGGACAGCAGCTCGGCATGGGTCAGCCGATGCAGGCCGGAATGAACCAGCAGAACGCCGCCAACGCCCTCCAACAGGCACTCGATGCCCTCAACGCCGCCGCCATGGCCAACGGCATGATGGGCACGCAACCCGGCCAGAACCCGATGGCGATGGCCGGCATGCAGCCCGGCATGGGGATGCAGCCCGGCATGGGCATGGGGATGATGCCGGGGATGGGGATGCAACCCGGCATGGGCATGGCGAACAACGGGATGCCCATGCCCGGGATGGGCATGGGCAAGCAGGAAGGGAAGGGCGACCAGGCGCAGAACGCCGGCATGTCCGAGGGCGACAAGGACGGGTCGGAGAAGCTGAAGAACGCCGCCTCGTCCGGCACCGCCCAGGGTGGCGACGGGGCGTTCATCCACCTCCGCAAGCGCGAGCGCGACAGCGTCCAGCAGGCCGGCGAGGCTCAGTTCCCCGCCGAGTTCCGCGAGCTGATCCGCCAGTACAACATCAACGTCAAGAACAACCGCCCGACCGCCCCGGCCCCCACACCGGTCCCGGCCCGGCGGCCGTAGTCGACGTGACGGGGTGAACGGGTGATGGGGTGAAGGGGTGAGCCCGATGGCCGCTTCTTCACCCCATCACCCGTTCACCCGACCCCTTCATCCTGACCCGGAGGGTGCCATGCGCCGCCTGCCCGCCGTCGTCGTCGCCGCGGTCGCCGTGGTCCTCGCGCACACCCCGACCGCCCCCGTCGCCGCCCAACCCCCCGCCGACCCGCCCGGCGCCGCCCCGGTCAAGGACCGGGTGAAGATGGACGAGGCCACCAAGCGGGCCGTCGGCAAGGCGCTCCGCTGGCTCAAGGACCAGCAGGCGCCGGACGGGTCGTGGGGCAACACCGCCATCACCAGCTTCGCCCTGCTAGCGTTCATGGCCAACGGCCACCTGCCGAACCAGGGCGAGTACGGCCCCGAGGTCGCCCGCGGCGTCCGCTACCTCCTCGCCTGCACCCGCGACGACGGCTACGTCGTCGGCCCGCGCGGCGGCAACATGTACTGCCACGGCATGGCCGCGCTCGCCCTGTCCCAGGTCTACGGGATGACCGGCGACGAGGAGGTCCGCCGCACGCTCAAGAAGGCCATCGACCTCATCATCCGCACCCAGAACCACGAGGGCGGGTGGCGGTACGACCCGGCCCCGACCGGGGCCGACATTTCCGTCACCATCATGCAGGTGATGGCCCTGCGCGGGGCGAAGGACGGCGGCATCCACGTCCCCGACCGGACCGTCGCCGAGGCGGTGAAGTACATCAACCGGTGCTACGACCGCCGCAGCGGCGGCTACCGCTACCAGCCGTTCTCCAGCGGCCCCGGGTACGCCCGCACCGCGGCCGGCGTGTGCGTGCTCCAGCTGAGCGGCGACTACGACGCGACCGAGATCCGGCAGGCGGTGGAGTACCTGGAGCGGACCGGCGAGGACCGCCAGCACTACTGGTACGGCGAGTACTACGCCGCCCACGCGCTGAACCAGATCGGCGGCGAGGTGTGGGAGCAGTACTACGAGCGGATGAAGCGGAGCCTGCTCTCGACCCAGCGCCCCGGCGGCGAGTGGTACGACAGCCGCCGCGAGGCCGCCTACGGCCCGACCTACCAGACCGCCATCGCCGTCCTCATCCTGTCGGTGCCGACCCACTACCTGCCGATCTACCAGAAGTGACGCGGCTGGATCGGTGGTCGGCCGCTGCCAGTGGTGTCCTTTCGGCGGCGTTGCATTGGCTGGTAGTCGCAGGCTTCAGCCCGCGCTCGCGTGACACGGGCTGAAGCCTGCGACTACCGAACCGGGGCCGCGGCGGTGCGGCCGAAGTAGCTAGTCCCGACCGTCGACGGTCAGCCGGTCGCCACCTCGTCCGTGTACCGCGAGACGTTGAAGTACTTCGCCTCCGGGTGGTGGAGCACGATCGCCGTCGTGCTCTGCTCCGGCTCCAACTGGAACTGCTCGCTCAGTTCCAGCCCGATGCGCCCGGGCTCGATGAGCTGGAACAGCTGTGCCTGGTCTTCGAGCCGCGGGCAGGCGGGGTAGCCGAAGGCGTACCGGCAGCCGCGGTAGTGCTTCTTGAACAGCTTCCGCACGTCCGCCGCGTCGCCGCCGCCGATGCCCCACTCGCGGCGCAGCTGCTGGTGGAAGAACTCCGCCAGCGCCTCCGCCGATTCGACGCCGAGGCCGTGGAGGAACATGTAGTCCATGTACTCGCCGGCCTTGTACCACTCCTGGGCGACGCGCGTCACCTCGTGGCCCATCGTCACCGCCATGAAGCCGACGTAGTCCACCGCCCGGCCGTCGCGCGCCGGCTCGACGTAGTCGGACAGGCACAGGTAGTCGCCGTGGTCCTGGCGGGGGAAGTCGAAGCTCGTCTTCGGGGTGACGTGGTCGTCCCCGAAGATGGTGAGCGTCGTCCCGTCGGACGCGGCGGGGAAGAACCCGTAGGCGGCCGCGGGGCGGAGGACGTTCTCCTTCAGGCAGAGTTCCTTGAGGCGCTCCAGGGCCGGGCGGGCGGTGTCGCGGATCTGGCCCTCGTAGTCGGCCACCTTCACCCCGCCCTTGCGGAACTGCCACTGCGTGCTGAACAGGGTGAGTTCGTTCAGGTAGCCGAAGACCTCCGTCATGTCGAAGTCGGTCCGCACCCGGCTGCCGAGGAACGGCGGCACGGGCACGTCCGGCGCCTTCGGCAGGCCCGGCGAGCGCGGCGGGAGCGACTTGCCGTTCTTCGCGTGCTTGTTCGCCGGGCGTGTCTTCAGCGCCACGTCGCCGTCGGCCGCCGACCCGTTCGCCGCGTGCGCGACGTTGCGGGCGCCCTCGACGACCCCGCGGAGCGCCGCACTGCCGACGCTCGCCAGCTTCTTGCGGGCGACGATCTCGTCCATCACGCGCAGGCCGGCGAACGCGTCCTCGCCGTAGAACAGGCGACCCTTGTAGATCGCCCGCAGGTCCTCCTCGACGTAGCGGCGGTTGAGCGCGGCGCCGCCGAGGATCACCGGCGGGTTCAGCCCGCGCTCGTTCAGCGTGACGAGATCCTCTTTCATGATGACCGTGGACTTCACCAGCAGCCCGGACATGCCGATGGCGTCGGCACGGGACTTCTGGAACTCGGCGATCATCGCGTCCACGGGCTGCTTGATGCCGAGGTTGTAGACCTTGTAGCCGTTGTTGGTGAGGATGATGTCCACGAGGTTCTTGCCGATGTCGTGGACGTCGCCCTTCACGGTGGCGAGAACGATCTTCCCCTTCTCGGCGCCCTCGACCTTCTCCATGAACTGTTCCAGGTACGCGACCGCGGCCTTCATCACCTCGGCGCTCTGGAGCACGAACGGCAGCTGCATCTGGCCGCTGCCGAACAGGTCGCCGACGACCTTCATGCCGTCGAGCAGGATCTTGTTGATGATGTCGATCGGCGAGTGTCGCTCGCGCGCGGCGTCGAGGTCGGCGACCAGCGACTCGCGGCGGCCTTGAATGATCGCCTGCCGCAACCGCTCCTCGGACGTGTCGCCGAGTGCGACCGCCTTCTTCCCCTCGGCCTTCTTGTCGGCGTAGTGCTCGATGAGCATCTGGAGCGGGTCTTCGACG